>Ga0209175_10000365_pt1 | contig 28567 bp, 35 predicted proteins | sample JI91814C2DNA_FD_187506 | JGI IMG/M metagenome (GOLD analysis project Ga0209175, IMG submission 187506) | Wastewater effluent complex algal communities from Wisconsin, to seasonally profile nutrient transformation and Carbon sequestration -... | ecosystem: Engineered > WWTP > Effluent > Algae...
CGCCTTTGACGTGGTAGCAGCCCTGTGGGGACGAGTCGACTGACGGGGTGGCCTGCGAGAGTTCATAGACGGCGCTGCCTGCATAATGGGCGGGAAACTAGCGCAGGTTGGGGCGGATGTAAAGGGCGGTGTGTTGGTTTTTGTCTGTGGGTAGATAGCAGCGGGCTCGGACAACGCAGTAGGTCCGAAGAGGGCCTTGCTGGTGGCCCCCACGCCCGATGGGCTGCCATGCGGCGAAGTGAAAGTCAAGTGACACGTCGGAGAATAATTTAGGGCTAGTAACGCGCGGATGAGCTCGGGACCTGGCCGGGACTGTCCCGTGTGTGTCCTGCCAAGCTTTATCTGGGTGAGCTGTCAAGATTATTATGTGCGAAGTGCGGGCAAAGCTTGATCTTGACAACCTGAACAGCTATGTTGCGCAAAACCTGCACAAGTTGCACGATCCATGGCTAACCGACGGGCAATTGAACCTGAACACGTCCCCGAACTGATACGGCGCCACCGAGCCGGAGAAACGCTGCGGGCGCTGGCTGAATGGCTCAAGGGGCTGGGCTGCGATGCCGCCCCGAACACCATCAGGGCCGAGCTCGCGCGCGCTGGGCTGCGGGCTGAGGTGCCGGCCGACCTAGTGATTCCCGATGCCGAGCCCGCCGACCCGGACGAACGGCGTCGCGTCTTGCGGTGGGAGGTTTCCCAGGAGCGGCGCGACGCCAGGGCCGATAAGGATGCTGATTGGAAGCGCTACCACAGCGCGATCCGCATGTCGCTTGAGCTGCTGAAGCTCGACACCAAGCCCCAGGCCGGCGAGCAGTCGGAAGGCTCTGCGCCCGGGTTTGCGCTGCCGACCTTTGGCGCGACGCCATCGACGGATAACTAGTGGCTCGACGCACTCAAGCGCCACCGCCGCATCCGGCGCAGCACTTCCAGGTGAGCCCGAAGCAGCTCAAAGCGCTTCGCTCGGAGGCGGATATCTGCATCTGTGGCGGCGGCAACGGCGGCGGCAAGTCGCATACGATCCGACTGCTGCCGCTGCAGCCTGAGTACCTGAGCGTCAACGGTTGCCGGACTGTCCTGTTCGCTGAGAGCAACCCGAAGCTTGAACAGGCCGACGGCATGGTCGACGAATGCAAGAAACTCTACGGCTCGCTGCATCCTGATGGCCTTGGCGGTTACAAGCAGACGCCCAAGAAGCGTTGGACCTTCCCGACCGGGGCGACCGTGGATCTCTCGTTCGTGGGTGAGCCGGGCCAGTGGGATGGCCTGCAGGCGGCGATCGTGGGTATCGACCAGGTCGAGCAGGTAACTGGAGACCAGTTTGAAAGCGTCGCCGGGCGCAACCGGACTATGGCCGGGGTGCGGCCGCGTGTCATTGCGACCGCCAACCCTCCGCTTGAAGGGAAGGAGCACTGGCTAACCAGGATGCTTGAGGCCGGCGGCTGGATCGATAAGGACGGCTGGGCGGTTCCCGAGATGGACGGGAAGGTGCGCTGGTTTGTCCGAACCGCTCGCGAGTACATGTTCAGCGATGACCCCGCCGAACTCCTGCCGCACTGCCGCAAGGGGAGCGATGGGCAACCGGTGCCGCCGCGCTCGCTGACCTTTGTGCAGATGCTCATCAAGGACCATCCTAATCCTGAGTTCCGCCGGCAGTATGAGCGGACCATGAGCGGCTACAGCGAGATCGAGCAGCTGCGGCGCTGGGACGGAAATTGGCACGCGACGGAGGAAGCGGGGAAGTATTTTAAGAAGGAGTTCTTTTGGCCTCCTATAGAATATGAGCGGCCAGAATCTGGCGTGCGCAAGGTGCGCAGCTGGGACTGCGCATGGAGCCAGAGCGATGGTGCGGACTGGACGCCGGGCATCCGCATGGAACAAGGCGTCGATAACTATGTCACCGTGACCGACCTGCTTAGGTTTCGCGGTAGCCAGGCCCACGTCGAGCGCGCTATCAAGGCTGTGGCGCAGCTCGACGGCAAGGACGTAGAGATTCGCCTGCCAAAAGACGCCGGGCTGGCCGGTTTTGCGCAGTCGGCCCTGGCGCGGTGGCTGGCAGCCCATGGCTACCAGGTGACGCTTACCGCAGACAAGGGCGACAAGATCACGCGCTCGAAGCCCTATCAGGCTCGGTGCGAACGCAAGGAAGTCCGCCTTGCTCGCACGCACGACAGCGCAGGCGTGGCCGAACTACTGACTCAACCTTTCGAGGTGCATGACGCGGAAGGAAACAAGGTCACCATCAAAGGTCTGGACATCTCCAATGTCAGCACGCTGCACGACTGGCATACGTCCTTTCTTCTGGACCATGTGCAGTTCGGTAGGAACACGATTAAGAACCGAAAGATCAAAAAGGACGTCGTGGACGCTGCGGTCGGGGGAAATGACGTACTGACAAACGACCCTGCAGACCCTGCAGACGTAGACGAAGAACAGTTAAGACGCACGGTCGCAGCCGCCCGCGCGAGCCTAGGCGGAACGCCACAACGAACACCGGGATTCGGCGGCTCGCGCGGGTCCCGGTGGTTATGAGAGGGGCCAACATGAAGACGACATTTCAAGAGCTACACGAGCACATCCTGACAACCGAGGCGCGTCAGCCGCTCGACCCATTCGCCTACGAGGCCATTCGCTGGCTGTGCGGCAAACTGGACGAGATAAGGGCCGCAGCGGACGTGGCACCGCGTCCGATTTACGAAGTGCCTGCAGCGGCCTACCTAGCGTGGCCCCTGTGGGAACTGCGACCACCTGCCGGCAGCAGTGCGATGCCGATGCGGCTCATCGTCCGTGACCGGCTTGGCGAGCGCATCCCAGAGCAGTACACCGCAATTCGCCCCATTGAGGAATGGGGCGAGCCTGTGCCGTGGGCTCGAGTGCTCGCAGAGATGGCCAAGGCCGCACCATGACCCGCCCCTGGTCCGCCTACCTCCGCAAGGCCACCGACCTTATCCCGCCGATGCCGGTCAACCTCCGTGAGCAGCTGGTGTGCCTGCTAGTGCCCGAGCTCGCCGACCTACGCCAACAGCTCGACCATGCGCGGAGGTTGGCGGGGGAGGCGCAGGTGAGGTTTAGAGATGCGGAGCAGCGCGCCTACGACCAGCTTTGCAAGACGACGGATGCACTAAACCGGCTTGCGGGGTGGGAACGAGAGCGCGACCGCCTCGCCTCCGAGCTCGCCCGCGCCAAGGCCGACCTCGACGAGCACCACGGGCCGCTGCTTGGGCCGATCGTCATGGAGCGCGACCAGCTGCGGGCGAGGGTGGCGGAGTTGGAAACATATGAAACCTATTGCCGAAGGAACAAGGTAATCCCATGAGCAAAGACCGACAGCAGCGACGAGAGCAGCAGGCGAGCGTGACCAGGGACCGAGATTTTATCGTAGTGACGGCGCAAGCGACCGCCACCGGGAAGGATGTTGAGGCCGCGGTGGCTGAGTTCGAGCGCGATGGCACACAGGCAGGACCTAGCGAGCGACGAGAACAGCCGGCAAGCGTCAAGGATGGCGACAAGACCCCGGAGCGTTTCCAGGTCGGCGATCTAGCCAAGGTCCAGGCTGACCTGCCGACCATGACAGCATTCGAGCTCGACACACTCGGCATGAGACTCCCTGAGGTCATGAAGCGCGAAGCGGGCGAAGACGACAGCGAGTTTAGGGCGCGGTTGTCAGTGCGATTGTTCGCCCTGCTTCCGCTCCCCGACCGCACCCCCGCCGAGTTCATCGAGCATGCGGAGCGGCTGACGCGCGGCCACGGCGAGCAGTTTGACAGCTACCTAGCCCGCGTCCGAGCAGCCGGCGGCGCGGAGGCTGAAGCTGTCGAGCTCCGCAATGAACTGGCTCAGCTTCAGTGCAGAGAAGAGCAGGACCGCGAGCGCATTCAGCAGTTGGAGGACACCCGCCGTGCGGCGCTGGACGAGCTTGCCGAGGCGCTGAAGAACGGCGGCACAACCTCGCTGACCGAAGAGGTCCGCATCGCCCGCGAGCAGCAGCGCGAGCAGTCCAAGCCCCCCGCCAACATCCCAAAGGCCGTCCACCACCTGCGCAAGGCGGCGAACGCGCTGCCAATGGTTCGCGACCCCATCGGGGAGGCGATGCAGAAGGTTGCCGTGGCGCTGCTCGAAGATCCCACCATCACCTGCCACGACAACGCCCGTCGCATCCTACCTGGCATCGCCGCCGCCCTAGACCTCGACGTGCACGCCGGCCCCGCCGCGAAGGACGTGCGGGCGGCGATCGAGGCGCTGTCGTGAGCGGGCTCGTCGAGGTCACCCAGGTGGGCGGGAAGAAGATCGCGATAAACCCTGACGCGGTCGCATCGGTTCAGGAGAGCTTCTACCCATACGAGAGCACCAACTATCCATGCACAGCCATCACCATGACGACGTTCGAGGTGCGAGAGGATGGCATCTATGCGCTGTTTCCGCAGTCGGTGATTGATCTTATCGAGGATGCACGTCGAGAGGACCGCGAGCGCAGGGAGTCAATGCTTATCTTTGGCACGCCGGAACCACCCGAGCGCTACGCCTATACGAGCCCGGTCATGGAAGCGCTGCCGCGGACACCGCGTGCAGCTGGCCACCGCATCACCGGCAAACGCGCCCAGCGCAGGATGAGCAAGCCGTGGGCGGGGAGGAGAGCATGAAGACAGCAGAAGAGATAGTCAGAGCGCTGGCAGATGTTCCGGGCTTGTCTTTGTTTGGCTGTTCGGCCACGGGTAGAGTCCCGGGCTCTATCCTCTGCTACGCTGACAGCAGCCCCGCCACCCGCGCTCGCTCATAGATAACTACCTCGCCAACCGGCCGCCCGAGCAGCGCAAGGGTCACGTTGCGCGGCGCGTGCAGGTTGGCGACCACGGCGGCCGGTAGCGGCATCTCCAGCCACTCCCAGCGCTCGACCTCTTCATCGGGGTCGGCTGAACTATCCGGCGCGCAGCCGGTCTCGCACCGGAAGCAGTGCACGAGCAGGCCCCGGCCAGGCGTGCCGCTGCCGATGTGCTCCAGCTCAAAGGCGGCAATCCCGGCCTCCTCGAGAAGCTCGCGAGCTGCGCCAACCCTGGCACCCTCTCCTGGCGCGAGGTGCCCGCCCGGCATGGTCCACTTCCCCGAGTCGCGGCGCTTGCCCATGAGCAGCCGGCCCATGAGGTCGAACACGGCCACGCTGGCGATGCCGGTAAGGTCCTTCAGGCGCTGCGACCGGCCGTGCGGGCCAATGCGGAAGCGGCCGTCGAGTAGCTTGGCCATGGGCTTGGAAGCAAGCAAGGCTGCGCGACCCGCGCCGCGCAGCTTCCTGGGCTTGGTCCATCCCGCACCCAGCTCGGCTTCGTCGTCATCGTCCTGGCTGTAGCTCTCCTCGCCGCCCTTCATCGGCAGCCCGCATCGCTCGGCGGCTTCGTGCCAGTCGATAGAGCAAATGAGGGCGCGCACGAAAGCGGGCGACGGCTTCTCGGGCAAGGGAGTAGCGAGCGCGGGGGGCTTGCCTGGCAAGTCCGCGGTTGCCAGTACCTCGGGGAGGTCGTCTCCCTCGCCTCCGTCAGCCCCGTGCACATCGGCCGCCGCCGCCAGGGCCTTGAAAAACTTGTCGTATGCGTCGGCATACTTGCCCGCCCGCGCCGCCGCAAGTTCCTTGAGTTCGGGGTCGGTGGTGTCATAGATCAGCGACCAGGTGACCTGCTCGGGGAGCCGGCCGCCCAGTTCGGGGAAATCGCCAGGGTCTGTGCCGAAGTTGGCGCGCGCCCAGACCTTGGACAACGGCTCGCAGCCCGACGAGCAGTTACGAAGGTCCGTAACTGACTTGGTGCGCAGCAGTCCCTTGGCCTCTTTCATTGCAGCCAGCGAGCCGCCCTTGACCTGCTGCAGAAGGTTGTGGCCCAGGATGATAATCGCCGCGCGCATGTCGAAGCGCTCAAGCTGTTCCTTTAGCGTCTCGAAGCCCTGCGCGTCTACCTGCTCATACCGGAAGTCGTAGCCCTTATCCTTCTCCTCGCGGGGCTGCACATGGAGGTCACCGCCCCGCATCCACTCGACCTTTTCATACAGGCGCTGCGCCTCGGCGGACTCGCGCATCAGGCGCGGCGTGTACTGGATGCGGATTGGCTCTGCGAACTTGTCGTTAAAGTTCAGCCAGCGGTCGTCGCCCGTGATGATGCCGAAGTAGACGAATGCCAGCGCGCGCAGCATGCCGCCCAGCCAGGGCCTGGTCCCACCCAGCGAGAAGACCACCCATTCCCGGCCATCGTTGTTGATGTACTCGACGCCGCGATCCTCGCTCAGCCCCTGATAGACGGGGTTATCGGGGCTGCTTAGGTCCGTCCGGTACTGCAGGCTCGAATGCGTCCAGGGGTGGAAGATGGGCTGGCGCTGGCCGCTCTCCCATGTCCACTGGATGCGGCAGACGGCGAACCCAAAGACGTTCATGCGCTCCATGCACTCGCCGCGCACAGCGTCCGGCAACACCGTCTGCCAGTTCCGCGACAGCGACTGCACCCAGGCGTGCATCTCCGGGGGCGCCTCCTTGGGGCACTGCAGGGTCCCGGCGTACTCCAGCGCGCTCTCGCGACGCATCGCCAGCGCCGCCGATATCAACCCTTCCTTGCGCAGCGCCTGATAGAACAGCTCCGACGAGACAAAGTTCCCGATATCGTGCTGCTCAAGCATCTGAATGATGCGCTCAGGATCCCACCCGGCGAGCGGGTAGATCGGATACATCTCGCGGTTGGACCGGTAGTCGGCCGCGGTGAGCTCGGGGCGCTTGGTCAGGTCCGGGGGGATGAAAAGGGGCTTGGAGCGGAACAGGTCAAGGAAGGCATTGGCCGCACGGCTGGCTACTGAGGGCATGCCTCAGGGTTGACGTACCGTCGGAGATTACAAGGAGCGCATGCGGGCGCATGCTACGGCTTGCGCGGGCATCTACGCTTTGCGCTGTCCTTTTCGATGAAGGCAGGGAATGCGATACCCTCGGAGCGGCAGAACTGCGCCGCTCCCGCGCGGGTAACCTGCGCCTGCGTGACGCGCATGCCAGTTCTGCGCTCGTGTGCGTCCAGGGCCTTCTCCAGTGCGATCACTTGGTCGTCGGTGATTCGCGCATATAGGTTGCAATGACGGTCAGACATAGCCGCGCATGCTAGCGCATACGGACGTAGCGAGCAAGTGATTGCCGCGCTTGTCTAGCGCTGCGTGAATGCAATCGGGCCAGAGCAGATTGACCAGCCGAGCGGAGCTGTCAGCGCCCCTGCGCTCGCGCACCCCGGCCTGGTCGCCCTGCTCGACAGTTCAAGCGCCGCGATGTCGGTTATCCCGCTGCCGCGCATCGGGGCCGAGCCGCCTACCGAGTTCCGCGCCTTTGCGTGGGGCGACAACGGCACGAACAAGGGCACGCTGAAACTGACAAAGGCCGGCGCTGCCAAGGCCATGGCGAACTACGCCTGGCGCGGGCGCCCGCTGTGCTTTGACCTCTGGCACTCGACGTACGCGGCGGTCGGAACGGTGGCCCCGCAGGATCGCTTCGCTGTTGGGCACTTCAAACTGGAGACCCGAGCTGACGGTGTCTGGTTCGCGGATATCCAGTGGGTGCCGAAGTACGCCCAGGAGATCCGCGAAGGCAAGTGGCCCTTCATCTCCCCGGCGGTGATGCACACCAAGGACGGCGAGATCTTCGAGTTCAAAAACGCGGGCCTGGTCACTGACCCGGGCCTGCTCAATCCCCTCCCTACGATCCTATCCGGCCTTGCCGGCACCCCCTCCAAAGGACCCCCGATGGACAAGAAGCGAATGATGATGGACTGCTTCGCCGCCCTTCAGATGGCGATGAAGCGCTGCCAGGCCCTGGGCGACAGCGATGGCGCCGACAAGGAGCTCGCGCAGAAGATGACCGCCGGCATGGCTCCGATGATGGAGATGATGTCCGCCCACATGGGCCAGGCCGGCTACATGATGGATGAAGCGATGATGTCCGGAGCCGCGCTCGAAGGCGGAGCCGCCCTGGTGGCCTCGCTCGCCGCGGAGCTCAAGGAGTCCGACCCCGCCAAACTCGGCGCGCTGCTCATGGCCAAGCTGGACGCAACCCCGGGAGCCGCACCGCCGGCCGCCAAGGCTCCCGCGCTGAGCGATGCCGACAGCAAACTCCTGGTGACCACGCTGGACGCTTTCGGCGCCGAGCGGGTCCCAGCGGCGCGTCGCCAGGCGCTCATTGCCGCCGGCCCCATCGCCTACGCGACCTACTTGAGCGCCAACCCCAGCCCCATCGCGCCGTCCGGTGCGGCTGGCCGCGAGTCCGCGCCGCTGCCGCCGACCGCGGCCAATCTCGAAAAGACCCTGAAGGATGTTCCCATGCCGCCCAACAAGAATGCGCCGGCCACCTACGCGCAGCTCGATGCCGAGAAGCGCGCCAAGGTCGATGAGATCGTGAAGGTCGAGCGCAAGCTCCGACCGTTCGACTTCAACGAGCAGGTCGCCCGCGAGTCCGCGATGTCCATGCTCTCGGGCTGGGAGCCGCCGGCCGATGCGGTCACGCGGCACATGCCTGCCTGTGGTGTCCAGGGCCGCCCGCCGGCGGAGGTGGGCTAATGGCTCAGCAGACCTCTGATCAGGTTCGCGAGTTCTGGGCCCTCCCTGAGGCGGCGCCCAACCTAGCGCATACCATCCTGGCGGCTCAGATCCTGTACGAGAACGCGCTGACGATGCTGGTCGCCGGGAAGGCGCGCCCGTACGTCAGTGGCGCTGCCGGCAGCACGATGCTTGGCTGGTCGCGCAACCACTACGAGGCCCCCGCTGGTGCCGACCTGGTGCTCGTCAATGACAGTCCGGCCGTATTCAAACGCGGCGTCGCGGCGTGCGCTGGCAAGGCCGGGGACCTCCCCACAGATCTGCTGGTCGGGAAGGCCGTGTACTTCGATGACTCCAGCGGCACTGTCAAGGCGACCGCCGCTGCCAATGACCTGAGCGGCACCCTGCGCGCCATCAAAGATGGCCTCTACGAAGTGGAGATCTAAGGCCCATGGCAACCACCACCAGCATGGTCGGTCCCAATGCCGACCTGGACTTCTACTTCACCAGCGTCAACGCTGCTTACCTGCGCGCGCTCGCCGGCCAGAACCGCGCCTTCTATACCCAGATCGCGCAGGTCCCGACCGCCGGCAAGATGACCACCGAGCGGGTCGGCATGCCGATGGCCAACGGAATGACCGCGACGGGTACGCGGGTTCGCTTCCCGATCCGCCTAGCGCCGAGCCGCCCGCGCGTGTGGCCCCAGGGCCAGCCGCGGCCGATCGAGCAGTTCAGCGCGATCGAGCTCGTGCTCGACCTCAAGCGCTGGTGCCCGCCGGCCAAGCGCGAGAGCTGGGTCGTCTGGCAGAACGACATCGCGGGCCTCATCAAGGAGCAGCTGCCGGACATGATGGACCGCAGCATCATCCTGTGGGATGAGGTGCTGGCCGAGGCCTTCGCGCGCAACGACATCTGGCGTCCGGATCAACTGCCGTTCTTCTCGCCTGCCAGCGCGCCACACCCGGCGAACCCGGCCAAGCTGTCGCTGCCCGGTGGTCAGAGCACGTTCTATAACGACATCCCGGTCACCGGCATCGACGTGCCCGAGATGCGGCGCCTGCTCGGCATCCTGACCAAGCAGCCAGGCCCCGACGGAGTCACGCTCGACACCGACGAGGTCGAGGTGTGGGTCCTGGCGCCGGACGACGACTTCGGGTTCCAGCTTAAGCAGGTTTTTCAGGAGGGCATCGCCGCGCAGGCGGTCGGCGCCAACGCCGCAGCGAGCGTTGGGAACTCCCTGAAGGGTGCCGCCAAGGTCCAGGTCTGGAAGGTGCTCTCCAGCACCATCGCCCAGCCGACCTTCGGCGGCAACCTGCAGGACCGCGGCAAGGTGGGCTACATGCTCGCCGTCCCGCGCGGCGAGGGGCGCCCGGTGGCGGTTGTCCCGAGCATTCACCCGACGGCCTACTACACCGGAACCAACGGCAGCGACCACCTGCGCGCCTCCATGGGCGATGTGGAATTCGGCTGGGATGCGTTCGGCGAAGCCCTTCTGGCCATCGCCCAGCGCGCCATCCGCTTCATCGTGAATCCGGTCTAACTGCCGATGCCACTGCTCACCCAGATAGCGCTGGCGGACCTGCCCGCCCCCGGGCTGCCGCCCAGCGCGCTCGATGCTCTCGCCCGTAACGGCTTCGCGGCCCGCTACAGCAAGGCGAACGGGTACACGTGCATCGAGTTCGGGTTCCGCTCGGATCTGACGGGCAGCGGTGACTATGCGCTGTACCGCTACTGGCCCGATGACAAGGACTGGAAGCCCGAGGGACCGCGCGGCGCCACCCCGACCACGATCGACATGGGGACCGTCGCGGGCCAGGTGCCGGTGCGGGTGTCGACGCTGCAAGTCGCTGGCGAGTTCTGCGTCGTGCTGTGCGCTGGCATCGGCATCGACGATGACGAACCGGTCGTACTCGAGGCCCAGATCCGATGATCGACCGCACGCCCTACTTTACGCCGAACGAGCTCTTTGAGCGTGCGCCGCTCGGGGCGATTCCGCGCGCCGATGTGCCGGGCAAGCAGGCAGGCAAGATCGGTCCCGTCGTGCATGTCGGCGCGTCTACCGGCACACTGCGCGCGCTCGGCTACGTCATCGACACCTACCCGTGCATCGTCGAGGTTGTGACCCCGGGCGACATCGGCGTCGCTGAACTCATCGTCAGCACGGATGCGGGCGTGACCTTCAGCGACCCGACACTCACCGACCCGAACGCGTTGGTCAACGAGCGTTGGGACTACGAGGTCGGCATCACGGGCATTCAGCTGCAAGCGGCCAATGGCAGCGGCTCGCCGAGCTCGTTCCTGCTGGGCGACACCTGGACTTTCACGACGACCGCGCCGGCGTACCTGATCAACCTCTGTATCGCGCTGTCGGCCCTCTTCCGCAAGTGGGCCTGCAACACGGGCCAGCCGGTCAACGTCATCGACGACGCAGACAAGACCATGCTGTGCCATCTCGGGCGGCACTGGCTGACCTCAGACCGCGGCAGCGTTCCGACAGCCTGGGTCGAACTCGGCAAGAGCGCGATGGCCTACTTCAAATTGGAGAGCCTCGGCGACATCGGTCTCAACAGCGAGCCAGATCCCAACAACTTCGTTTTCGCTAACTACGAGCGAACCCGGCCGCCCTACCGCGCCGGCATCGTCTCGCGGTTTCACTAGGAGACAGGCCAAATGAGCCGCATTAACAAAACCGTTTTGATGGCCGGAACCACGGGCGCGATCTTTACCCTGGCCCCGGTTGGCTCGACCGCCTTCAATGAGGTCGGGTACCTCAAGATCACGGTGCTAAAGACCGGTGCTTCAGATGCAAATCTCTTGGTTCAGCCAGTTTATGTGGCACCAGGCGGTACGGTGCCCGCCGCCCAGCCTACCACCCCTGCACCCCCCGCAGGCACGGCTAGCGATTTCGTCCACCTGATCAGCGGATCTGATTCTGCATCTGTGGAGTTCGGCCAAAAATTCGCACCCGGATACAATCCGTCTGCGCAAGGTGCGCCAGTGGCGACGCACCTCCAAGTGTGGTGTGCCGCTGATGGCGCTCTGGTTATCACGGGCCAGTGACCGACATGCCCCGAGGCGATGACCTTGCGCAGCTTGTCCGCAACGTGACGACCGCAGAGCGGCGCGTCATGGGTGCGGCTGCGCGCGCGACCAGGGATGCGCTGCGGGAGTCGGTCGATGCAGGATTTGCGCGGGGCCACGACGTGCACGGGGCTGCTTACAAGCCAGCCAAGGACGGGCACACACCGCCCATGGTCCGCTCGGGCCGGCTGCGTGGGGATTATCGATACACCATCACGGGCGGCGGCTCGTTCTATCGGGTACGAGTCGCCGAGAACACCGAGCACGGTAAGTATCTGCGCGATGGGACTTGGAAGATGGAGACTCGCAAGCACCTCCCGCAGCCCGGTGAGCCCATGCCCCGCGCATGGGATGCCCGCGAGCGAGTGGCGTTGACCGCGGCTGTGCAGCATGCGGGGGCGGCGCGATGAGCATCAACCGTCCATCGTGGCCTCATAGCGCGATCGACATCCTGGAGAAACTGAATCCAGTTCTTCGCGACCGGCTGAACTCCGATCCAAGACCCCAGGGCCTGTGGGCCATTGAGACGGGCCAGCTGAATCTGAGCCGGCCCGGGTCGCTGCAGCTCATCTGGTCAATCATCGGCGGGCGCATCCAGCGCGGCGCGCAGTACCAAGGGCCCGCCATGCCGGCCGGCTGCGTGGCGGTCCGCAAACTGCGCCTGCAGGCCGAGTGCCGCGTCAATAAGCCAGACACGGTCGGCATCACCCCAGACGACATCCGCCAAGCCGAGGAAGTCCTGCGTGCACTGATCATCGTCTGGAACCAGTTACGCCCGGCAGACTTCGACGACGAAGAGGAACAGGAAGAACAATGGAGCCAGTTCAGCGGGGACCCAGGGCAGAGCGCAATCGTCTTCCAGTACCGAGTGACGCCGCTGCTGATGGTGCTGAAAGATCCGTACCTCTTCAAGCAGATCGACTCGATCGACGCGACGAGCGTTCCAGTGCTGCCGTGAGCGTCCGGGGAGCGCTGCCCATGGTCGGCGCTCCGCATGCGCTGCCAGTCGTTGCCCTGTCGCGCGCCGAGCAGGCGGCCAAGCATCCGCCGGGCACCCTGGCTCATTGGGCGCAGGTCAAACGCTGGCCCCGCGACCTTGCCCCAAAACTCGCGCTGCTAGCGGACCCGGCCCGCGTCCTGTCGGAAGCCGAGGCGCATGCGCTCGCGCATGAGGCCCACGCCGGCAAGCACACCGCCTCCTGGTGGGGCCTGGAAAAACGCTGGCCCGCGTGGCTGGTTGCGGCCATGGCTGCGCAGCGTCACAGCAATGAGACCCTGACCGAAGACGAAGCGCACGCGCTTGCCGAGCAGACCGCGGGCTTGCCGCTGGGAAGGAAGTAAGATGCCGACGGTACCTAGTTCCGATCTCGTCGCGGTAAATAACCTCGGCGCCAACTTCCCCGGATCGCCGGCGCAGTCCGGCCTGGTCGTGGGGCCAACGGTAAGCGGAACGGCGAACGCGATTCTCCTCGACGACAGCATAAACGCTGCCCTGACCAACTTTGGCACGGGCCCCGGCACCGAGTATGCCGGGACTGCGCTCGTCGAAACGAATCACGGGACCGTCTACCAGATCAAGACCCCGACTAGCACCGTGGGCGTTGCCGGTTCCGTGACCAAGACCGAAGGGGCCACCGTCGGAACGGTGGTTTATGACTACGGCGCTGTGCTGGTGGCTGGCGCTACATTCAACGGCGACGTGCTCTTTACCGGCAAGGTCGCCGGCGCGGAGCTTGAGATCGTATCGGGCGGCGCCGAGGCGATCTCCGTGGTCGGGTCGCATGTCCTGATTACGAACTTTCCCGGCACCACGACCGGCACGTCGCTGGCCGCGCTGATTACAGGAACTCCGGCCGCGCTCGCGCTATGGGGTGCGACCGCCATCGGGACCGGCGCAAGCCTCAACAGCACGACGCTATCGACCTACGCAGAGACCGCCGGCCGCATTGGCGTCCAGGCGCTGGCCGCAGGCATCTCGGTGCGCACGACCATCCCGGCTGCCAGCCAACCGCGCATCGTGGCTCTCACCGGCGGAACGATTGTCGATGTTCAGCTCGCGACCGATGCGAATGCCGAGCCGCTGTCTACTGAGACCGCGATCAACATCCAGAGCGACCTGGTCACGCTCGCCGCCAACAACCCGGGCAAGTTCACCAGTGCGCTTGCTGGCTCGGGCGCGGGCCGACTTGGCGCAAAGGCGCTTACCGCGCTGCCCTTCGGCAGTACCGGCACGATGACTGTAAGCGGTGCGCCGAATGACGGATACGACGTCAGCGTCCAGGTGGTGGCCGCTGGCACCCTGGGCACTGCGGCGGTTAGGGTGTCGCTGGGCAAGGCCAACGGCGTCCCGGTATACGACTCGGCGACGTATTTGATCCCGATTGGCGGGGCCATCGTCATCCCGGGAACTGGCCTGACGCTGACCTTTGCCGGGGTCTTCGACGTCAACGACCTGTTCAGTTTGACGTGCACGGCGCCGCTGTCCACGCTCGGAGACATCGCAACGGCGCTGACCTACTTCATCGGGCGGCCGGAGATGGTAGGCCTGATTGCCATCGCTGGGACGATCCCGGTGGTCGCCATTCCCGCTTGGGTCGCCAGCATGAATGTGTTCGGCAACCAACTGCAGGCGGCGAAGAAATACTGCCGCATCCTACTCGAATACGAGGGGCCCGCCAGCGGCCAGACCAACGCCGCATGGGCGGCGCAGGTCGCCGGCATCCTGGCGCCGCTGTCGGGCGAGCGTCTGAGCCTGTTTGGTGGTAGCGAAAACCTTGTCTCAGCCCTGCCTCTGCCGCAGCCGTCCCGCTTCGAGGTTGTCAACGGCAATCGGAGCATGTTCGCGCGCGCCCTGGCTCTCCCGAGCGGCATCGACGTAGGCGACCAGACCGTCAGCGGCCAGATGACCGGCGTGACGCAAGCCTACCAGACCGACGTGGCGGCAACGCTGGCCGGCGCGCGGTCCAGCTACCTGTATCTGCTGGCTGGGTTCCCCGGGGTGCAGTGCGAGGGTCTGCTCTTCGATGCGCCGACGGGAGACTTCACTTATTTGGTCTACGGGCGCGTGCTCGACGAGGGCATGTTCTATGCCTACCTGCGGCAGACCAAGTATTTGAACACGGCGCAGCAGCGCAACGCGGACGGCACGATCAAGACCAGCGCCAAGCTGGCGATTGAGAAGGATCTGACTCAGGTTCTCACCGACAAGATGGTGAAGCCAGGAAACTGCTCTGGCGTGCAAGTGGTCGTCGATGGGACCAACACCGACAACCGACTGGTCATCACCTACTATTTCCAGCTCAATTTCTACGTCAAGCGCATCGACGGGCGCGCTGGCGTGGTCCGCATCATCTCGGGAACCCAGGTTCTCTAAGGGGCTACCACCATGGCGATCGACGTAGGCACGACCGGCCAAGCAATTGACATCACGGTTTCCGAGTTCCAGCTCGACGGCGAGACCCTATCGACGGGCATCGAGTCAATGGAATACACCTGCAACCAAGAAGAGGATGTCACCCACTTTCAGGGCGAGCAGGACCCCCAGGAGCGCAATCGTGGTCAGAGGACCTACGAGTCGTCCGGGGTCATCGGAACGCGCCAGTGGGTGCTGCTATCCCAGCGATTCGGCGGCTGGAGCAACCTGAAGAACAAGGAATTCACCCTTGTCGTGAATGCTACGCCGGAGAATGATCCGAACCTCTACAGCTTCACGTTTTACAAGTTCCGCTTCCTGAAGGACGCGGTGAACCTCGACAAGATGTCGAGCAAGAACAAGTTCTCGGCATCGTTCCTGTCGTACACCCAGGAAGCCGTGACGCAGTGACATGAGCCCGCCGCGCGCTTAGGTTGGCCCCGGGTGCGCGGTGGGTTTCATGTCAGACGGGGCAACCTGAAAGGGGCCAAGCCAAATGATCACGCAAGAGCAAGTCAAGAAGTTAGAGCAGTACCACGGTGAGGGGATGGTGTTCGTTCTCTGCGCCGGGGATGACGAGTTCGCGTTCCGCCGCCCGAGCGAACTGGATGTGGACCTCGCGCTGGTCGATATGGGGAACGGCAAGTTTACCCACCATGAAGAGTGCGCCATCCGGTGCCTCCTGACTCCCGCTGCGCCCGCGGCCGGCGGCGCAGTGGTCGATAAGATTGTCCCGCCCGAGTTGGTAGCGGAGCGCATGCGCCTCCGCGCGCTGTGGAAGGCCGCCCCGTTCACCCGTGACAGCATCGGCGTCGGCTTTGCCGAGGTCGGCGGCTGGAATCTGGAGTGTGACGCCCAAGCCATCGGCGGCGGCCGGTACAAGATCATCGCCCGCACGCCGGAGAACTCGCCGAGCGGCGCCGGCCTGGCGATAGAGCTCACCGCCCGCATTCTGGCCCCCGAGGAGTACAGCGAGCAGCGCAAGCGCGGCCAGACTATGCCCGAGGGTGCGGCCGAGCGCTACTGCTACGCCGAGCAGGTCGACTCGCCGAACCGCGATGAGGTCGCGCGGCTGCACCCCTACCTCGTAATCGCGCTCGGTAAAACCATCCTGCCGACACTCGGCAGCGAAGGTCGGATCGTGCGCGTAAAAAAGTTCGAGGCTGGGCAACGCCCGGCGCCTGGCAGCACTTCCGAGACGCAAGCAGCCGAGGAGACCTAGAAACCGCGGCCGCGGCGCTGTGGGCGAAGGACCACGCGCCCGACACCGACCTTGGCTTGGCGGGCTACCTGCTTGCCGCCGAGTCGATGTTGCTGGCCACCCTGAGCAAGCGGAAGAGGTGACCCCATGGCCACGACATACGACGTAGGGCTGAGATGGATCGGCGGGCCCGCAGTACAAGCGGCGCTGCGCGATGCTGAGCGCGTACGCCAGGGCCTGGGGTCGCTCGAGTCCAAGCCGGCGAAGGTCGGCCGCGGCAGCTCGTCTTCAGGTTCGGGCATCGCCGCCGAATGGCAGCGGCTGGCCGCGCAGGCAGACCGAGCTGCGGACAAGCAGCGAACCGCCCAGCTGCGCATCCAGGCCGAGGCGATCCGCTCCGCCAATCAGACCGAGGCAGCCAAGCGAAACGCCGCGTACCGGCGCCTGCAGCAGAGCCAACGCGAGGAGGAGCAGTTTGTTCGCTACCGCATCGCGCTCGACCGCAAGCTGGTGCGCGAAAAGGAGCAGGCCGAAGCGGCCATGCTCCGCGCCGAGCTGCGCCGGATCAACGCAGCGCAGCGGGCCGAGGAGCGCGCGGCAGCGGCCCAGCGGCGCATTCATCAGCGCTACATCGACAACGGGCCGGCGCGCGCGGGTGGCGGGGCGCTCGGGGCCATCGGACTAGCCAGTGCTGGCGGCGCGGCGCTAGCTGCTGGCGCTTACGTCGGCGGGCAGGTGGTTGACAGTGTCAAGCTCATCGAAGGCGCGCGGCAGCGCCTGACCGCATCCCTGGGCAGCGTCCAGGCCGCGAACAAGGAGATCAAGGACTCGGTACGCATTGCCGAGAAAACGATCTTCACCCCCGAGTCCGCGATCGAGTCGCTGTCTCAGCTCTCGACCAACTTCAAGCAGCTCGACCAGCGGCGCTACATCTTCGGGGCCATCGCCGACTTTGCCACGGTGAGCGGCAAGGGCGAGGAGGGCATGAAGTCAGCCATCATCGCGATCAACCAGATCGTCGCTAAGGGCAAGCTGCAGCAAGAGGAGCTAACTGGCCAGCTCGGGGAGCTCGGCTTGCCGGCGCGCAAGGTCTATGACCAGCTGGCGGTCATCCTCGGAGTCAAGGGCAAGAATGACCAGAAGCGCACCGACAAGGTGATCAAGATGATCACCGCGGGCAAGGTCGGCAGCGATGCGGCGGTACAGGCCATCACTCAGGTCATGCGTAACCAGGCTGGCGGCGGCGCTGCTGGCTCGTTTGCAAAGCAGAACGCAGGGACGCTTGAGGGCCAAATCAGCAACCTCAAAGCGGCGTTAAAGACTCTGTTTATCATAAATGATATAGACAGTTGGCCAGCGGTAGAGAAGCTAAAGAGCGCACTTGGCGATATCTCTGGCCTATTCGCTGCGGATAGCAAAGAAGGCGCAGACTTCATGAATGTATTGAAGTTCTACGCAAACGTAGTAGCGACCTCGTTTATCTACTTGGGCCAAGCGATGACGTGGCCAATTCGACAGCTATACAAACTGACTACCGCAGTCCGCGATGCGATATCGGATTACAACTTTACTGGCATATTCGACATTGGGGCGTGGAAAAGGCTCGGCGTCGATATGGTGCTGGGCTTGGTCGATGGCATTCGCTCGACAGCGGGCGGTGTCTATGACGCTGTCGGGAATCTGGCTACGAGCGCCGTCGATACCGTCAAGGGCAAGCTGGGCATTCAGAGCCCCAGCCGCGTCATGATGGCGCTCGGCGGGAACACGACCGAGGGCTTCGCGCGCGGCATTGCGGGCGGAGCGGGTCGAGTGACCGCCGCATCCCGGCTGCTGAGCGCCGCGGCAACCAGCGGAGTGTCTGCCGGCGATGGCTACACGGTCTCTGCGGCTGCGCGCGCCTCGGAGCGGGCCGGCTCATCGGCGACGATCAACAATTACTACACCTTCCCGATTCAGACGAGCAACGACCCGGCGGAGCTCGCCGCGGCAGTGGGGCCAATGATCGGTGCGCGCCTTGAGATCGAGCTCGATCGCTACTTCGGCCGCCTGACTGCGCAGGGTGCCTAATGGCCATTCGTTTAGCTGCAGACGGGTCGTTTCAGCGGGTCATTGACGACCTTTTCACGGACACACTCGAAGTTGCCGCCGAGAGCCCGGCCGCGTGGAACTCAATCTACATCGGCGGCGAGCTGTGCCCGGGGATATGCCTCCCCCTCGACGGCGAGCGGAAGCGGGACGTTGATCACGCCAAGAGCAAGGGTGGCTCGCGTGACCTGCTCACCGACAACGGGCTGGAGCCGACCGAGTGCACGATCAAAATCAAGACCACAAACGGCGCGGTCTACCGGCTGCTCTATGAGTTCTACCTCAAGTACATGGACCCCAATCGGTCACTGTCGAGGCTGACGATCGTGACAGTGTCCCATCCGCAGCTCTACGCGCGAGGGATCAAGCTCGGGTATTTCTTCGCGGCGCCGCTGCCTAAGCCGACGAGCGACACCGGCGACCGGCCGTACATTCACGAGTTCCGGTTCAAGATCGTCGGGCCTAAGACGCAGATCAACGGCAACGGCAGCAGCGGCACCAAGCCGAAAAAGTCGCCACCTGGCGGCCCGACTGACCAACTATTTCTTGACACGAGCGGCGCCGATAAGGCGGTCGGGTTCTTTTTGACGCTCGGAGCCCAGGGCACCCTTGGCAATGTCTCGACGCCTCCGGCGCGCCCGGCTAATCAGTCGCCGGTGATTTACTCCCCGTTCCAGCAAAAGTCCATCGCCAGCGCAGGGGACCCGACCGCGCGCTTCTCAGCTGGCCTGTTCGAGCGGGGGGCCCCATGACCGACATCCTGCTCAATGATAACCCTGTCAAGCGCGGAGATTTGAAACTGCCCTATCAGGGGGCCTGGACCGCGGAGCTTGACCTGGACGCGGACGAGGTGCCGACCGGTGCAGTGTCGCTTGTCTGCCTCGGTCGCACCTTCAGCGGCTCGGTGGTCGCGGACCCTTCGGATCCTACGATCACGCTGTCTGGGCAGTCCGGCGGGTGGTATCGCTGCCGGATCGTGGGAGGCGCCGGCGGGCTGCAGGTTGGCGCGCTGGCCAATCCTATCGAGCCGCAGAGCTTCGACCAGGGCGCTACGGTTCAACAGGTCCTAGCTTACATCCTGGGGCAGGCCGGCGAGGTCATGGCGACCGATATCAGCGCCGACCTCCTGAGCCGCTTCTTGACACAATGGAGTTGCACCGCGGGCAGCTGCGGGGGCGCGCTGGCTGCGCTGGCGGACTACCTCGGAGGCGGCATCGTCTGGCGCATCCGAGCGGACGGGCTTGTATGGCTCGGTGTGCCAGCGCCGGCCGCAGTAGATGCACCTGACTACATCGTAACTGACATCGCGCCAGAGACCGGGCAGGCGGCCTGGGACCTGACGACGTTTGACCTTGAGCCTGACCAGATCATCGATGGGCTGACGCTGCGCCAGGTCATCTACACGTGGCAGACCGACCGGCTGCGCGCGCTCGTGACCTTCGCCCCGGGCCCGGTGAACTCGCTCTATGCTCTGTTTGGCGGCTGGCTGCGTCGGGCTGGCCTTGACTACCTGCGCGCCATCCCGGGCCGCATCAACAGCCAGAGCGGCAGCACGGTAGAATTTCAGCCGGACAGCAGCGCCTTCCCGCCCTACCGTCGCACTGCGATACGCCTCGGGCTGCCCGACACCGAAGTTGACCTCCTCCCGAATGGGCGCGCGGTAGCATGCTGGGAGGGTGGCACGCCGGCGGCGCCGGTGCTGCAGTCCTTTGGGTCGAGCCAGGCGAGCAAGATCAAGATCGGTGCGAGCGCGCCGCTTGGAACGCTGCCGCTGGTGAACAAAAACCAGCGCGATGCAGAGCAGACCCTAGACCAGGCCATCGAGGCCGCTATCGATGCCATCCCGACGGCGGCAGCGCCTACCGAGCCACTGGCCGTTGCAATCCGCGTGGCCCTCGTCGCTATCCGTGCGGCCATCGCCAGCTACGAGGGCACGGCCGGTCAGTACCTGACGACGATCTTGGAGGGTGGCTGATGGCGATCGTCATTCAAGACCTCAACCAGCCCAATTACAGCTACCTCGGGCAGGACATCGCGATCCTGCCTGACCTCAACGAAGATGAATCGCTGGCGGTCGATGCTGATTGCCTGATTCAGGACATCATCGACGGGTGGACGCAGCCCACTGGAATCGCTGACGGAACGGTCGAGGGTGCCGAGTGGGGCATCGACCTGCGGCGCGCGCTCAACCGCGGATTCGACAAGGCCGGACTGCTGGCGCTGAAGGTCAGTATGGAAGTCCAGGCCGAGCGCGACGACCGGGTCGATACCTGCACAGTGGCGCTCACCGCCAACGGCGACACCGGCGCGCTGACGGTCGAGGCCATGATCTACGTAGGCGCTTCGCCCTATCCATTCAGCTTCCAATGCACCCTTGACACCGTCGGTAATCTCTACGTTTCCCGGCTCGGAGTCGCATAGATGGCCGTCTCGATCATCAGCCTGGCAGAGCTGCTACTGCCTAAGAGTGCGCAGCAGATCGTAAACGACTCGCTCGCTTTCATCGCCAACCCGCCCGACCCCTCGCTTGTGTCGGTGCGCACTGCGAACTGGAGACCGGGCGGCCCGTATCGCACGCTGCTGTATCGCCAGGGAATCGAAGCGTCGCTGCTCTACCAGATCCTGGCGGGGTTCGCGGGCTCTGCGTTCCTGCGCTACGCCAGCGGCCGGTGGCTTGACTGGCTAGGGCAAGACTACTTCGACGAGCCGCGGCAGGGTGCCAGCTTCGCGACTGCCATCATGACGATCAACGTCCCGGCCGGCGCGGGCCCGGTCGGCCCGGTGCCGATCAAGGTCTCGACCACGGACGGCAAGAGCTACACGTCGGTCGTGGCAATCACCCTGCCAGCCGGGCCAGCAAGCACCCTGGCCACGGTGCGCGCAGACAAAGCCGGGAGCGCCTACAACGTCGGAGCCGGCAACATCTCCCAGCTGGTGAGCCCGAATATCTTGGGAATCACTGTCACGAACGCCGCGAACGCCACCGGCGGCTATGACGAAGAGACCGACCAGCGCTATGCGACTCGGCTTATGGCCAAGTGGGGCGTCCTCTCTACGGGCAGCACGGCGAGCGCATACACCTATTGGGCCCTCACGGCGTCACAGGAGGTCCAGAAGGTCTCCGTGCTGCCGAACAGCATGCACGGCGTATTCGGGAATCAGAACGTCACTGTCGTGGTATCTGGGCTAGACGGCCCCGTAAGCGCCGATGCTCGGGTGGCCGTCTACACCTACACCGTGCCGAAAGTCCCGCTCGACATCGAGCTCTATGTGGACGGCGTGGTCGTCTACCCGGTCACCGTAACCGGAGCCGTACAGGTCTACTCACCGTATCTGTCTGTTGCTTCGGCAGGCATCGCGAACAGTCTGAAGCAGTTTCAGTATCGAGTGCCCATCGGCGGCTACGCATCGAGCCCGGTTCCTATCTCGGAGTTCACCCGGGCGGTGTTCTATGACCCGTCGCAGGTCTTCGATGTCGTGCTCGCTACGCCGGCCGCGCCAGTGTCGCTAGGCTACAATGACCTGCTCATTCCTACGAGCACGATCGTACCCACGGCGGCGCCCTGATGCCCCAGGAGACGCTCAACCCGCAGAGCTTCGCAGAGATGCTCACCTCGCCCGCGTACCCTACGTGGGCGAAGCCTGAGCCGCCGGACAACCCGGTGAAGCACCGGCGCACGTACACCTTTCTGCGGGCGATGGCCAACACCTGGGACCGGCTCGTGACGGCGTTTCAGTCGGCGGCCTACTGCCACGGGTCGCAAACGGCGCCAGCCGATGCGCTGAACCCGCTCGGGGAGACCTATGGAGGTCTTGGTCGCGCCATCATTGACAGCGACGACACCTATCGCGCCTACCTGAGAAACCCCCTGGCGCGCTGGAACACATTTGGGACCCGCGGCGGGATGGCCGGCGAGCTCGCGCACTTCGGATATCCTAACTCCCAAGTGGTCAACTGGCGCAACCTGGTGGACGCCGGCGCCGGTGCGGGAAATGTCGTTTTCGGCGGCCGGGGCAACTTCTTCTTCGTCGCCTTGTTCGCGCCGAACCCGCTGCAGTCCGTGGGGCCCACGCGCTGGCTCGACAGTGGCTCGCATTGGGGCGCCGGTGATGGATGGTGGGGCGGCAACCCGAACAGCAACAACTACCTCGCCGAGCTGACGCGCGTGATTCAGCTCTGCAAGCCCGCGCATACCAGCTGCCGCTTTGTCGTGGTCTTTCTCGACTCGACGAGCGGCCTGGATGTGAACCTACTCCCGACGGGTAACTACACGATCTATCCCATGAACGAAGGTTGGGAGCGCATCCGCCCCAGCTACGCCCTCAACCCCTACTACATCTACAGCCCCCTGGTGCCCTGATGGCCGGAACAGACCTCGCTCAATATAACGGGACGCCGTCCTTTCCTGCGCGTACCGACGTCGGAACCAATGCCGACCCGCTGCTTACGGTGACCGACGGCCCGATTGTCACCGCTGACAGCAACGCGGCAGCCCAGGCGCCGGTGAACATCTCGATCAAGCGCTTCAAGGACCTGCTTCTTGGGCTGCGCGCGGCCATCATCGGGGACTTCGCGGGAGCGGTACAGAAGTCGCTCCGGGCGCTAGTGATTGATGCGCAGGGCGGCAACACTGTTACGCCTCCGGCCGGCTCGATGCAGGTAACCGGTGCGACGGGTTCTGGAACATCGGCGCCGACCACGTCGTATGCGTCTGGTGTGATGTTCAGGGATAGCGTCTGCCTTGGCTGGGCGCGCGGGTATTGGGACGGCGCCGCGATGGTTCTCGACCGCGGCTGGAACTGCCGGTCTCTGGCCAGAAACGCGATGGGCGATTATACCATCGTATTTCAGCCTGGCTTGACTGACCCGGTTACCTCATTTGTTGAGGTCACTATGGGAATTAATCCAAGTGTCGTCGACCACGGTTTCGTGGGAAACGTGCTTGATATTGCAGATGATGGCTCGGGGCGGGCCGCTGTTAATATCGTAACGATAGACCCAAATGCCGGTGTAAAACTCGACGCGACCGCGATAAGCCCGTTCTTTGTTTCGCTGAATGGATATTAGCGAATTTTCGTCCTGGTGCATTCCGATATGGTCAGGGGAGCACGAGGAAGCATCTCGCGGAGACCTGTCTTGATGCAGTCTGGCGCTTCCCCCTCTACGCGAACCGGCTGGGAGTTTGCCCAATAGGTCACCGTAGTCTTACCGTTGCCGTACTCGGTGAACGATTGAACGATCCAATCGGCCGGGCTCATCCGGCGTTCACAGTTGATCTCGTTCACTGTCACCATGGGGCTGCGCTGAAATGCGACAAGAAACGAGTACTGGTCACACTCCGACGGCACAATACCCGTAATTGAATCATGTCCGTCTGGTGGTATCGGTGGCACTCCCCCACATCCAGACAGCGAAGCAGACAGAGCAATAGCGGTAAACAGGTAGTATGCTTGGTTGGCCATGGAAGGCGGATACTCTGCGGGGCTGCTGAGAGTCAAGAAAAACCCGCTCTTGACTCTCAGCGATTCCGTTGATACGTCTATGCGCATGGATGAAAATGAACTCCGCACCAAGAGCTCGGACGTGTGTCACCACAGCATATAAGGCAGGGTCTGGCATTGGTTGGGCATGCAGCGCCTGGCGATCGCCGCCGCGAAGGGCGAGCTTGCCGCGGTCCAGGCGATGCGGGAGCTGGCGTGAACCGCCCAGCGCAGCACCTGGACGCCGAGCCCGTGGGCGGCGCCTCTGAGCGTGTCATCGGCGAGATCTGGCGCGATGGCGGGACCTTCTACCAAAAGACCTTCGCGGGTCCGTGGGAACTGCCCTTCGTGTCCACGTTCATCGAGCGGGAAGACCGCAGCGAGATTCTGCGCTTTGGTCTGTTCCTGCTCGACTCCGGCGAGCTCGCAATGCCGCTGCTGACCTCGGACGGCGCCAGCCCGATCGAAGTCGCAGAGGCCCGCTTCATGTGCTTCGACGAGGAGCGCTACACCATCAAGCACCTGCTCGGGCTCGACGATGTCGAGTTCCTGGCGGTGGTTAGGAGTTTCGTATGACTGCCCAAGCCCTTATCCGACTGCCCGCGGTGACCATTGAAGGCACCGAGTACCCGACCTACCGCAACGAGCGCGGCGAGGAGGCGATGCAGGACCTGGACATCGGCCGGGCGCTCGAGCTCGCGCGGCCGCGCAACATCCGCAAGCTCATCGCGGCCCACTCCGACGAGCTCGGCGATGTGCGCTCCCGCCAAGAGCGCACCCCGGGCCAGGATGGGCCGGCCTTCGATGTCTACTACCTGACCGAAGCCCAGGCGCTCTATATCGCGGCCAAGTGCCGGACCAAGGCCGCGGCCGCGCAGCTCAAGCGTCTGATCGCTGTGTACATGGCGGCGAGGGCGGGGAACGGCGCGGCCGCGGTGGCGCTAGCGCAGCGCCCCGATGAGCCCCGCTTCACCGGTGGCGACAGCTCCGGCCGCCTCGATGCAGCACACGCTGGCGCTGGCGCAGCGGCTGCAGGCGATGAAGGCCGAGCAGGAGCAGCTGGCGATGCAGCAGACTGAGCTCGCGCGCCAGCAGACCATGCAGGCGGTCAAGGTGGACGAGCAGGGCGCCAAAGGTCGACCAGCTTCTCGCGGCCCAGCAAGCGGCCGAGGTGGCGCTGCGGGAACCGCTCGGGCCTGTGATGCAGCTACCACCGCTCAGCCGGCGCGCCGAGACGAACCGCATCGTCCGCGACTACTGCCAGGCCACGGGCGACTACCGCGGCGGATGGAATAAGCTCTTTCGCGAGCACCGCGACCGCTTCCACATCGACCTGAAGGCGCGCGCCAAGATCCGCAGCGTGGCGCCGGCGGTCATCGCGGAGGAGCTCGGGCGCTGGGATCATCTGCATGCGCTGGCGGTCGAGCTCTTTTGCAAGGGCGAGCGGGTGTTTCATGCGTAACCACTCCCTCGGATGGGCGGCCAACCGGCTCCTGAGGAAGCAGCGCAGGGAAGCTCGCGCGCGCCTGGCCGCGCAGCTGTTCGTGATCGTGCTGTCCGTCGTCGGGCTCTGGGCGTCGTTCCAGCGTCCAGGGAATCCGCCGCCCCGGCATCCGCTCCCGCCTCTGCGCCTAGTCAGCATGCTCTAGCATGCGCTCCTTGTACTCCCTCTCGCTGGACGCAAGCCTAACTCCGAAATGGAGTTACCATGAGCGGCGGCAGCGACTATTGGGGTTTCGAGGAGTACCCACCGGCGGCTGCAGGGCCACCTGGTCCCCCTGGACCCGCCGGCAGCGCCCCGACCGGCACCCTAGCTGCTCTGACTGCAGCTAATCGGTTCGTGGTCCGCTTGGCCGCCGGCCTCACGGTGCACGACGGAACCCAGGCCAGCGCAGAGGCGTTGATCGGCGGCGGCATGTGCGTCACAGGCGGCGCGGCGGCGGCGAGCGTGACCTACTACGGAAACGGAGGTCTAGCTCCCGTGGGAGTCACCGGCTGGCCGCAGGACGTTCCGCTGTACCCAAACGCCAGCGGGGTCATGGTGGCCCGCGCCTCGCTATCCGGCGGCATCTGGTCGGCCATCTGCGGCACCTACGACGGTGCCAATTTCTCTGTCGGCGCAGCCGGCGCGGAGTATTTCCCATGAAACGGTTTCTCGGCTCTCTCCTTGTTCTGCTCGCTCTTGCCGCGCCGGCCTCGGCACAGACGCAGCTTGTCTGCAACCAGGGAAGCGCCAAGGTTCCGTGCTCGCAGCCCATCGGCCAAGCCTATATCCCGGGCTCAATTCCGGCGACCAAGATCGGTACCGGTACGGTTAGCGATACCGTTTTCGGATATCTGAACGGGGTCACCTCGTCCATACAGACGCAGCTCAACACGATCACGGCTGCCTTGGTCGCACTGTCGAACGCGGCCCCCGCCGACATCGGCACGGCGTCCGCCGGTGTCGCTGCTACCTCGTCGCGTTCCGATCATGTCCACGCCCACGGAAACCAGCTGGGCGGGGCGCTGCATGCGAACGCGGTAGCGGCAGGCGCGGCTGGGTTCCTGACGGGAGCGGACAAGACCAAGATTGATGCGCTTCCGTCTGGCGGGTCGGTTACGTTAGTATCCTACGGGCAGTTGACCAATTGGCTTGCAAAATACTATGCAGGCCCATTCGGAATATCCGAAGGAGCATACATAGGAGCTGAAAACGGACCAATCCCATGGAAAGCGCCTTGCGCTGGAACGCTTAAAAACTTCCGCTTGCAAGCGGTGTATGTCAATGGCGTCACTACAAACGCAACGGCGTATCGGTCAGCCGAATTATCGTCTCCTTCGTATGCATCAACAGCCGCAGTTATTCCTGTCACATCAGGAGTGGCGTTCGGTGTCTACGCCGGATCGCTCGCGGTTGCCGCCGGGGACTTGATATTATTTCAGCTTTCGCAGACGTGGGCTACTCCGGCCATGATTATTACTGCACAGTTCATCCCTACATCCAACTAAGGAGCATGTTGATATGATGAAGATAGCGCGAGTATTTCCGCTTCTGTGCACGTTCGTATCTGCCTGCTCTGACTATGCGCCACCTGACACGATCGACGGCGGGCCGCGGTGGAATCTCGATACGCCGTTCTATATCTTCTTATCACCGACGATGCCCAAGACCGATATGGTGCGGGCCAGCATGCGTGATGCGATTGGACGAGCTGGCGGCACAGTCACGGTAGACGAGCGCGCTGGTCAAGTCTTGAATATCCTAGATACTGACGGTGACAAGTGTGTCGAGCCAGGAGTTCAGGCTTTCGTACCGTTCTCTGGGAGTGGGAAAATATATTTTTGTCATTCGGCAACACTACTCGCGAGCTATTCCTCAAGTGATGTTCTCAAGATAGCTACCCATGAGCTGGGTCACGAACTCGCAAACCGGCCCGATCACATCGGGGGCGAGCCTCCGGCGGGTACTTGCACCAGCCGGGCGGTCATGACCTCGAACATCGCGTGCCGGACGGCGGATCTCAACTACACGGCAGAAGACAGAGAGTACATCTGCGCCAGACACAACGTCATCGGCGGATTCTGCAAACCACGTCAACTGCCATAGGAGTGGTGACTTAATGATACGCCTACGCTGTCTCTTTGCCCTGCTCGGGCTATGGCTCGCCAGCTGCACCGCTCAACCCCCGGTGTCTGCAGGTCGGGGACATGACTGAGAGCCGCCCCGATATCACCCCGCCGAGCGATCCCGAGCTGGTGCAGCTTGGCGCGATCGGCGGTCATGTAGTTTGGGCAGACCGCGCCGAGGAGCCGCTGTGGCTGGTGATGCGCGACCTCGGGGTTAGCGTCTGCGCAGACGGTGCCAACGGGATCACTCGCGGCAACGCGGCTCGCGCTCGCGAACTCAAGATCCACATCGAGCCCGGCGCCTCAAGCGTGCCCTTGGCCGCTTACCATCAGGGCGATCGCGGTCGATTACCTCCTGGCCGCATCCCCCTGGGGCTGGACGCACCGGAGAACGGGCTCGACCGCGGACGCCCCGTGGGCTGGCTCGTGCGCGAAGATTCGCCAGAGGGCTACATCCAGCCCGCTGGTGCGCCGGCGCCTGGCTACTACATGAGCACGACGGCGCTCATCGATCCGCGATGGCGCGACACGGACGCTCGGCGGTATTTCGACGCAGCAGCACTTCCTGGATTCGTGCTTCCGGGTCGCGGACTCGGCCCCTGGCGCGTGCAGCTGGGCGATGTCGCGCTGGTGCAGTTCGGCGAGCGGCGAGTCTGGGCGCAGGCGTTCGATGTCGGGCCCGCTGGGCACATGCTGGAGCTCTCGATTGCCGCATGTTTGGCGCTCGGGATTCCTGACTGCGCGAGATCTGGAGGCACCGAGAAGGGCGTAAGCATCACGATCTTGCCCGGGTCGCGAAAGTGGTTCGGCCCCGTGGTCAAGCCGCAGCCCGTGGACGAGATAAATCGTGCTGGCATTGCAGCTGCCCGAGCGGTGGGGCTGCGGATAGGACCTCAATTATGAATAACTGGCTTGAGCTGGCTCGCATCTTCTCGCCTGCCCTTGTGGCGTTGGCTGGTGCAATTCTTGCGGGGCTGAGAACCTACGACCGTTATCTGCACCGCAAGGCGTTGATGATCGCGACGCCGGATCAGCGGGCATCACTTGAGAAGATGCCGGTGCCGTCCCCGCTGTATGACCGCGGCGGGGCACTGCTGATGCTGCTTGCGGTCGGGCTGACTCTGGTTACGCTGCCCAGGCTGGTAGGGGATCGGGCAGACCGAGCG
>Ga0209175_10000368_pt1 | contig 28431 bp, 25 predicted proteins | sample JI91814C2DNA_FD_187506 | JGI IMG/M metagenome (GOLD analysis project Ga0209175, IMG submission 187506) | Wastewater effluent complex algal communities from Wisconsin, to seasonally profile nutrient transformation and Carbon sequestration -... | ecosystem: Engineered > WWTP > Effluent > Algae...
CCAATCGATCACCAACGGCGGGTCAAAAAACCGACCCGCCGTAACCGACTGCATTTACAATTTCTACGGTCCTGCCTGGGGGAGTTTGGGTGACCATAAGTGGGGGATTTCGAAGTGGCCAACGGGGCAAGGCCGTCTTCGACAACCTCAATGCCCTGGCCGCCTACGTCGCCACCGAGGCGCATTTGGATCCCGATTCGCCATGGAAGATTAACCGCACCTCGGCGATCGACAAGATCAAGCGCAAGATTGGTCGTTGGTTCCTCGCCGCCGGTGCCACAACGCGCCGATTGAAGCCTCTCATTCAAGAGATCGCTGCAAACCTCCAGAAGTTTGTCGCCGGCCGCTCCAAACCTCGAATGCCGCAGCGAAAACCGCATCGATACCACGCCTACAAGCCCGTATGACGGAGTGCTAAGTTGAGAGGATTGGACCGCAAGCAACCCCTATGGAAAGCTTCAATAAGGGTAGGACCCTGCCGCAGCGAAAAGATCGAAGCAGCCGTTCGGCGCGATTTTTCGCCGTACGTCGGGTAAAGGATCCTTCGACGCCTTCATTCGATAGGTTTTTCCACTGCTGTACCAAGAGCACCGGAAGCATCTGCCCCAGCCCGACCAGCGGTCGACCTCGCTTGGCTTTCGCGTAATACGGCTCGACAATCGCGAGATATCCCGCCCACAGCATGACCTGTTCCATCTCGGCAAGAAACCGCTCGCGCTTCGTCATCGGCCTCGAGCACTCAAAACCAACTTGGGAAAGACTCATCCGCTTCGCGGACGGCGCTCGCTAAGAATCGACGATCGAGTTATAGCATGGGTGTGTATGGTGATTAAACCAGCGGTTCCACAATTGATGGCTCCGGGAGCGCTCGAAAGACTTGCGACCCCACGGACTCCTCCTATTCTGCTTTCTTGGTTAACGTCTTTGAAATGTCTTCTAATTTTGATATTTCTGTGGAGACATCTTCCTTCGCAACTGAATCGAGATACGAAGAGTCACCGGGAACAAGCAGTAAGATACCAGAAATCCTGTATAAATCGAGGAGCGTATCTTCCGCCTTTTCTTGGACAGGAAGTTTTACCGTTAGTCTGTCGCTAGACATATCGCAAACAACTCCCCCGCGCGCTACTCTCTCTCTTATGTCTTCCTGAAGTTGCTCTATTCTATACAGCGCCCTATGCCGATACGCGTTTATTACAAAGTTGTGCCAATGTGAGCGATAGTGCTTTGCTGCCCAAAACCAGGAAGCAACAAACAGCAGGTAAACAAAAGCATGGTGTAGATGAAGACGAAATATTGCATAGATTGCATATGGCCAAGTCATGCTCTCCATAATCAACACCTCTTCTTGCATATCTGGCTTCATCTTGACTATTATGTTTTCTCGCTCTTCCTTCTGCACTACTATCCTTTTACCACTATCTTCTTCAGTTTTTGGTGATTCGTCGCCTGTCTTTGGCGGCGTAGCGTGGCGTGGAGATTTGTCGAGTGGTGAGTGGGTCGTAGTAAAAGCTGTATACATTACTGCGCCAAGAAATATAGCCACACACCAGCTAAACCAAAGCTGGGCCCATTGCTTGTGTGATTGAGCGAGACGGTGAAATGAAAGCGGATAATTCGAACTTCCTTGAGGGAACTTACTATTGTTTCCCCCGTGGTTGCCCGACTCCGTTCTTAGGGCTGTGTCATTTTTAACAGCAGTTTCAATCTTATTAATGTCATCAGCGTCTATTTCTACAAGGCGCCAATACGCTTGAAGTGCCCACATTGTCGACAGAAATGCTCCGATGCCCGTGGCAGATTCAACCAGAGCCTTGGCATCTATGCTAAAGCGCCATGGAGGCCATGAAAAATCAGATGCAATAAACAATGATATTGCTGAAATAGCCAATGCATAAGCGCTAATGTATAAAATCCTTTTTCTTAAGCGGGTCCTGGGGCGGCGATTCGCGTCTGGGCTTCTTTCATCACACATGTTGAATTCCTATCCTTGTAGCATTCGTTCCCCAATTATAGTTGCTTCTGGCTTTGTCGGATAATACACCCCGGGCCGGGGCGTATTGACATTCCGCTCGTCACGAGAATGCCACTGTCAAAATAAAGATCGATAAGTCGCTAATAATCCAATATTTACGAAATAGCTGCTCGCGCCGGGCATTTTCTGGTCATATTTGAACGGCACTAGCCTAAGCAGCTTTTCCACGATAGCGGCTGCGATGCAGGATCTCCTTCATCAGTCATCGTGGGGCGGTTAACTGCGCGAAGGGCTTGGGTCTTCCTTTCACACATCGGCGCTCTCACCGTCTCGGTCGGGGTTAGCGCGATCGCGGGCGGTGGCTTCGCACAACAAAGTCATGAGGCGAACGGTGCTCGTGTGCGTTGCTCCCGCTTGCACTGAACTGCGGCTTACACTGGGGTAGCGCCTGGATGCTGCACTTGAAACTGATCATGCGCGGCAACTCATCCCTCTCGTTCTCTGCCTCCAGCATCAGCAAACGTACTGCGTTGTAGGCGACATCAGACTTTCCTTCTCGACAAAGGCGGTTAACGACGGCGCAAAACCGCACAAGATTGGCAGCAATAGTTGGCGGCGATGAGCACCGGCGGAGCGACAACAATCAGTGTCCGAAGTACGGCAGCCGTTCAGATGGCTGCTTGCCGGAATCCTCGGATGACAGCAATTGGCCGATTGTACGCATCCGGCAGTTGTACCGAAAGCCGCCGTTGGCCGGGCAGGAGAACAATCATACTTCGATCAATCACGAAGGAGTCTGAAATGGAATCTAGTCACCCCCCGGAACCCTGGAACAAAGATCAGACAGCTCTGGGTCGATCGCTGCCAGTGGCCTAAAAATCTGAGTGGCTGGTCTCAATCCGATCCGGCCGTTGGCGCTCGGGCTCACGAGTTACTGGTTTGCCTGGCCGCTCCAAACCCTACGCGAACGTGATCATCGGGACGGCACGCACGTTCGGCTGCGTCGCCAGGAAGTCGCGCAGGAACTCACCGAGCTTGCGCTCACAGAGTGCGATCAAGGCTTCTTCCATCTTGATGGCGTCACCCTGCTTCGCCGCGGCCGTGATCAATTGCTGCTGCAGGGCGATCACTTGCTCTTTCTCATCAATCAGCAGCCCCTTGCCGGGGATCTCATGCGAAATCGCACCGATGGCTGGCGACGACACGAGCTCCGGCTTGTTCAGCGTAACGGTGATGCCGGTGGCATCTGCAGCGACGGCGAAACTTTCGGGGCTCAAGTCGTAGCCGACGGAGTACTCAACCGCGTAGTTCAGGATGATGGTTGCATCCGACTTGATGCCCAGTGCGGACCTGTTGATGTGCTCGACATGGACATAGTTGCGGTCGATTGTTGCCGCCAGGAATTTCGCCCTGCCTGAGATTGCTTTCTTGGTGACCTCCAGGTATTGCTTGAACGTGGTGTAACCGAGCAGGTCCTGCTTGGTCGCCGACAGGGTTTGCTCCACGACGTGCAGCTGCGACAGGAGATCGGATTGGTGATGTTCGGCGGCGGACGGCAGGTATTGATGGGTTGCGACGGCGGCGAGCAACGCGAGTGATGCGGTGATGGTGATTGCGGTAAGGGATTTATTCATGGGCAGCTCCTGGGTTGGGATTGAGTGGGAATTGGCGGACTTTCTGGCGACTTGACTTTGGCGGAATGGGCAGACGTCGGGTTTCCGCGATCCAGACGTGCAAAACCCCGCGAGCCTTTCGGGGGCGGGGTCAGGGGAATGATGTCAAGAGACGTCAGATAGTGGGGCTATTTGGCTGGTACTAGAGATAGACACAACCGTGGTCTGTTCCGCGAATGCTCCAATAGCTCGTGCCCCCCGATGCTGTACCCCGGTGGATTAGAAAGCTAGGCACCAGTGGGCTTGTAACTCGCAAGATATACCTTCGCTAGGTCTACCGTGACTGAAGCAATGGTGCCCAAAAAACCGGCTGCCTTCAGCACTTGATCTGGATCGGGGAATCGAGTAGATGAGGTCGGGTGCGCAACTTGATTTCTTTCATCCATTAATGAATTTAGTCTGCTTTGCGCCTCAACGGTCGTCTCCCCATCAGCCGCTGTTTCTAGATGCAGCTTGACCGTAGCTTGCTTGCCAACCTCTTTCCAATAGTCGTTCATTCCAACCCGCTTCAGAAGGTCTGCAAGCACCCTGCCTGTCATGTTGGACTCAGTGATGGAAAGAACGCTGGAGCTGACACGTAGAGGCCCTGCCACGCTCTGAAAATTTTCCACCAGATTTGCAAGCAGTGCTTCTGCCTGTAACTCATCGTATCCGTACCGTCGAGGATTCTGCGCAACTTCGATTGTTCGAAATTTAAGCTCGGTACGAAGGGAATCTGGTAAGTCCGCGTATTTCCTTGCCCTGGAAGCGATCTCATCCGCAATGACCTGCACGATTTGCCGAATGCAGTATTCGAATCTTCCGATGAGATACAACTGCAATGAGCCAGATAGCACCGGGAGGTCCGTACGCCGAAGTTTCGATGCCTCATACAGCGCCGTTGCCTCTGGCCATGGGGCACTTCCGTCGACAATCGCTTCTGGAGGTGTACTTGCCCCAAACTCGCGAAATGTCTTGACCATTTCAAGCAAATGCTCGGCTCTGGTTACGTCAGCGCCAAAGTCGTTCAAAACTTCATCTAGGCCGCTCATCGTGGCAGCGCCCTAAGCATTGAGAATTCGAGAGGCAAGTTCAACCCGTTGCCTGATGGATTCGATCGTATTGCCACGCCCTACGAGCACGTCGTAGGAAGCCTCGTCGTTCAGAGCGGCTGCGAGAGAACCACGGACAGATGTGGACTTGGCTTCAAGATCAAGGTCTGCGGATTCGCCTAAGGCAATCATGAGAGCGTCATACAGCGGCCGACTTGGGCGCTTTGTCTTTGGGAGACGGAACGGTTCGCCCTCGAAAAGCTCGACGAGGCGAGAAAGAAGGGTTAAATACATAGCCTCCATTTCCGCCTCTTCGTCCTGTGTAATGTTCTTGTGCTCTTCCATATAGCGGTCGAGAATCCGGCGAAGTGAACCGGTTCGCTTGTTCGCTATTGCATCACGAAGCGCGAAGAAGCGTAAGACCAGTTCCGCATCTGCCAGCGACGAAAACAATGCGTTCTTAAGGAGGGCCTCGGACGGTTCCTCCCTTTCGCTTTGAACAAAGGGAGGGACTCCCCAGGTCGTCGTGAACGGTTCTGAGCGCGCAAGGCGGATAAGGAGCGCATTTAAGCTTCCTGGATATAGTGCATTTCTCAGTTCCTGGGGGTTAAGTCGAATGCCGCCAGTGTTCAAGCGGTCGAACAGCACCCTTCGGACGTCTAATTCGTCAGCACCAACACCTCGTGTTTCGGCGAGCAACACTACCGCTGAGAGGCTTCGCCGCAAGAGCCCCTTCTGAAGAACAGAGGGAAGATCGTTGTATCGCTTCCGCTCAAGTTCAGGCCAGTACTCCAATCCGGTCAGCGAAAAATTATTTGCCAGAAAACCTCGGATTGTTTCGAGCCTCTGACGACCGTCGATAACTTCGTACTCGTTGTAGTCATGCTCGAATAAAAAAATCGGCGGCACCGGTATATTGAGAAGAAAAGACTCAATAAGCAGCGAGCGCTTCCTATTATTCCATCGCAGTCGTCTTTGATATTCCGGGGAGGTATCTATTAATTCCCGTCCCGGTTTCAGAGCATGTCGCAGATAATCAAGTTGATAGTCCTTTGTTTCCCGAACAACACGAAGTTGGCTACGAGCGTACTTTTCTGCTGGGTCCAGAGATAATTCTGGTTGTGACGTGGGACTCTCGCATGCTTCTTCCTCAAACCACTCTTCAACTTCGGCTGGACTTACTGTATTCTTTTCGTTCATCGTGAAAACTCGCTATGCAAGAGTGGGCGAAGGTGGGGTCCTGCGGTATAACCTAAATTGCCGTGAGCCCTGTCGACCCCGGCGCGTCTGGAGCTGAGCAGCCTGTCGAGCAAGCCGTACTCGCGCGGTGGCGGCCTCGCAGGCTTCCGTTGGTCATACGGTTGGGGCTCGTAGGCGGCACGCCAGTCCGGCGATGGCGTGGCATGGTGAATGTGAATGTATTTGAGGCCCTCTACGTGGCTGTTGATCTCATCGCAGGCGCGCTGCATGAGCCCCTGTATGGCGTCCTTGGCCTGCTGCTTGGCCTGCCGTGTGAGCCTATCGTCGAGAACGTTGCCATCCTCATCCTGGAACACCACGGTGCCGTCATCCTCGACCGTGATGGTGATGGAAACGGTGCCAGTACCAGAGCTTCTGGCCGATGTGGAAGTGGTGGGGCTGAGGGGTTGGGCGGTAGCACCGACGCGTTGGCGGGCGTAGAGGCCGGTTCCCGGTATACCGGTGTTCATGTAGGCGCCGCGCCGCCCGCCAAATGTCATCGAGGCACCCCTGGGACCAGCGGAAAGACTCAGCCCGCTGCCACTGACGTTGAGATGCAGACCCGGCGCAAGCTTGATGCGTCGGCGGAACCTGATCGCCATGCTGCCCCTCCCGTTATGGGCCGCTACCTGGCTGGGCGACCGCATTTTTTTTTCGAGACATTCTGCCGGCATGCTGAGAACGCGCGTTCTCCAAAGCGACAAGCTCCCTGCACAGCCGCCTGCTAGCCGACACCTTGTTCACGAAGAAGCTCAAGTAGCTCGTTCTGATACCGAGCCAGTCTTGATTCGACCATCGGGAAAAACTCGCGTGGCCATGGCTCGTTGAGATCAACGGGATCGACGTCCAATAAGCCGGCTGCACGCGCCGAGGTGTACACCGCCACGTGGCGCAGGTACTTCAACATTTCGACTTCGAACTGTGGGTCGATTGCGGCAACGTGGATTCCGTGCTCAATGATCGAAACGGCCTCGCGGTGATTTGGCAAGATGACGCCTTCCTCGATTTCACGTGCGATCCTTCGCTTAATGTCATCGTCGTTGCCCCGTTCGAGGATTCGCCCCCATACAACGTTGTCGCGTTGCAGGCGGAGATAGAGCGGCCAGTAGAAATCGGCCAGTCGCTGCTGGAGGGTCGCCACTTTGAGCTTCCAAGCCTCAAGCTCAAGCTGCTTCTTCTTATCAGTCCAGGCGTCGAAGACTGATTTTGTGGCAAAACCCACTGCGGCGGCGATCAATGCTGCTAAGGTTTCGAGCATGCCCATTACGCCTTTTGTCGGCTAAAGAATACCGCCTATCCGCGGCCGAGAAAGCGCCTGGCTCAACCGTCACCGACTGACTGGTGGCAGATAAACTTGCTGGATGGACTGAGCTGAGAACCGCCCCGATGGCGGTCACCATGACGATTGTAGGGCCGACCGGCAGGAAGTCAATCGCTTGGCATGAAGCAACCCGGCACCAGATCGATGCTCGCCAACGGGCAACGGTGCCGCCAAAACGCCGACCTGCCGAGAAGTACCACCACGGACCCAGCCCGCACACGCACACGGCGTCCCACCGCCCGCCCGAGCCCTTCCCTTGCACAAGCCCCCTGCCCCACACCGCCGACCCCCCCACAGCTCGGTATAGGCCCGGACGCCCGCCCAGAACGCAAAAAGCCCAACCTTTCGGCTGAGCTAAGCGCTTGTACTACTATGAATTTTCTGTGGCTCCCCGACCTGGGCTCGAACCAGGGACCTACGGATTAACAGTTCGAAAACAATGGCGTTTTTACACGTTGATTGACATTGTCAAAAGTCTGCTAAACGGCAGTATTGCTGGGCTTTTCAGCCGAAACGCATTGCTTCACGTTGAGCCGAATTGCTATAATGTGGCTACATGGTGGCTACAGGAATCCTCCGTGTAGCCAAGACAGGAGCCGACACAAAATGAACCGCGAACGCCTGACGCTTACCCGTATTGAGCGCCTGAAGCTGCCCCCCGGAGTGGCACAAGCCTTCCTTTGGGATACCGACGCACCGCGCTTGGCCGTTCGCGTTACTGCCGGCAGCAAGGCGTTCATCTTTGAATCCAAGCTGAACCGGCGAACCATCCGCACGACGATAGGCGACGTGGACGCGTGGAATCTCGACAACGCTCGCAACGAGGCGCGACGACTCCAAACGGTCGTTGACCAGGGGATTGACCCACGCGAGCAAAAACGCGACCAAGCGGCAGCCGCCGACGCCAAGCGGGAACAAGCGAAACGCATCGAGGCGCCGGCCCTTGACGCCTGGCAAGGGTACCTCGTGGCCCGTGCGCCGAAGTGGAGTGCCAGAAGCCTGCTTGACCATCAGCGGCTTGTCGATCCTGGCGGGAAGCCGAAGACCCGAGGGCGCCGGCCTGGCGAGGGAGAAACTACGCAACCCGGCGCCCTGCTAGCGCTGCTGGGCCGTCCTCTGGTGCATATCAGCCCTGCCCGGGTGCGCCGATGGCTTAAAGAGGAAGCTGCACACCGACCCACCCATGCTGCACTGGCTTTCAGGTGCCTGCGCGCGTTCATCAACTGGTGCTCCGACCAAGACGAGTACAGCGGTCAGGTGAACACCGACGCCTGCATTACCCGCATGGCCCGCGACGAACTGCCGAAGAAGTCCGCCAAGGACGACTGCTTGCAGCGCGAGCAGTTACCTGCGTGGTTCGCTGCCGTGCGCCAGATACAGAATCCCGTCATTGCTGCCTATCTGCAAACGACGCTACTGACTGGCGCGCGCCGGGAAGAGGTAGCGGGTATCCGGTGGGACGACGTCGACTTCCAGTGGAAAAAACTGACCATCGGCGACAAGGTGCAAGGCAATCGCACTATCCCCCTAACGCCCTTTGTCGCCTCGTTGCTGGCGACCCTACCCCACCGTAATGAGTGGGTATTCTCAAGCCCCACCGCCGCATCTGGAAGGCTTCAGGAGCCGCGTATCCAGCACAACAAGGCGCTGGCCGTAGCCGGGCTTCCTGCACTGTCTATCCATGGGCTGCGCCGTTCGTTCGGCACGCTGGCTGAATGGGTAGAATGCCCGACTGGAATCTCGGCGCAAATCATGGGCCACAAGCCGAGCGCGACCGCCGAGAAGCATTACCGGGTTCGCCCGCTGGACTTGCTACGCATGTGGCATACGAAGATAGAGGCTTGGATTCTTAGCGAAGCGGGCGTCGAACAGCCTTCAGAGGATGGGCAAACCGGGTTGCACCTCGTGGCATGACTAAGAGAGATACCGTGGAACCTAACGACACGCTGACTGAATGGCTGCGCGCCTATCCCTCTGCCCCTGCGGTTGATCGCGAAATCTGTACGAGGCTCATAGCAAGCCCTGATATGCACAAGGCGTGGCCTAGTCTGTTAAAGACTGGCGAAAGTCCAGTGCAGATTGTAAGCATGACAGCGAAGAGCTATCAATCGGCAACACTGGACGTGCTTCGCTTGCGGTCCACCGATGAGCAAGAAAGCATCACGTCCGTGCAACATGCCACCGCTGCTTTGCTTAGCGCTCTGCGAGGTGCTCAACTGCTCGACCGAGGCGCGCCGCTCATGGAGATGGGCAGTGAGCAAATTTGGGTAGCGTGGACAGCCAACTGCGCCGACGGGCTGGGAAATGCCGGCCCCTTCGGTTTTCCTGTGCTATCGCTGCCTGATCTGTTGAGAATCCTAGACCAGCAATGCGCTGAACGTCTCGACCGCACACCTACCAATTCAATCACACGAAAACGAAATGACAACGACAAGGAGACTGTCCGTGCTTTCCTCCGGCATCTCGCCAGGGACTTCCGCCAGGTGTTCGGCGGGGAGATGCCGGCCAACTTGGCGCGGATAGCCAATGCTGTATTCAACATCAGAGATCCGTTGGGGGGCGACGAGGTAGGAAAGATCCTGCGGGACTCCCCCCTTAAGGAGCGAAACAATGGCGCTTAAGGGGAGCCAGGGGTTGGTGGCCTATGGGCTATAATCTGCTCGGGATCAATCCCAACACCATAAAAACAATAACTAGGAGACCCACAACGTGGACAACCCAGCCCTCAAGAAGTACGAACTGAACACCCAGCAGTTCGCCGCCCTGAACCAACTCCTGCCGCAGTCCGTCCGCGCTCGCCTTTGCCGTACAGGAAGTTTCTACGGAGTGGTCCCCCTCAAGCTTGCCTCTGGCCGTCTGGCATTCCCAGCAATTCAGGTGGCAGCATGAACGCCCCCGCCTACACCGAGAGCGCGACGGTGCAAGTTGCCGTCGCTCACATCCAGGCGCAAGGCGTACCAGTGACGGCCGAATGCCTCGCTGCGCTACGTGTGCTCTTCTGCCCCAGTCAACAACCTGACAGCGATGCCCTTGAGCGCCTGGTAGTTTTGGCATCCGAGTTGTCGCAAGTGGCGCTTATCGTCGCACAATCCGGTACGCCGCAGACGGTCAAATACGCCCTCGTCATGGCTGAGGTAGCGCAAAAAACATGGCCAGACCTGTGCGACGTCCTGGGAGTTGATCATGCGTGATGCTCCCGACAATGCAACGCCTACAGCACACGGCTTTGCCTGCGACGTCAAGAGTTCCGAACAGCCTCTCGGGGGAGGTGCGCCCATGGGTGCGGGGAAACTGACCGTCTTTACCTCTGAACAACCCGCCACGCTCGGCAAGGTCTTCAGCTTAAAGTCAGACGGCACCTTGCAGAAAGAGGTTGCCGGCCACATGGTGGTGGGCACGTACGAGGTTCGCGAATTCTCGACCGCTGCCGATCTTGTGGCGCTGCTTTCGACTGTGACCACGAGTCAGGCCATTTCTGCATCGTTGCCGCTGGAGGCATTGCCGCAGTCCGGGCCTGTGGTGTCGTCGAAGTTGCTGGCGGCCAACCCGGGTGCTGTTACTCGCTCGAAATCAAACTTCGAATTTCGCAGCAACACCCCTGGCATATTGACGATTGACTACGACCCGCAGCCTGGTGACGTCGTTCTATCCCCGGAGGAACTGTGGTCCTTCCTGCAAAACACTATCGGCGGACTCGCCACTGCTGGCGTCGTCCATTGGCTTTCCGGTTCTTCTCATATCTGGACAGGGGAAACCGAGTTGCAGGGTCGGCGTGGTCAGCGCTTCTATATCCTCGTAACCGATGCTGGCGACATTCCGCGAGCGTGCGAAACGCTGGCTGCTCGTCTCTGGTTAGCGAGGCGTGGCCGCGTCGTACTTTCAAAATCAGGGGCCAAACTCGTGCGCGACTTGTTCGACCACGCCATGAAGGAAGCGGCGCGGCTCGATTTCTGTGGAGGGGCTATCTGCCAACCGCCGCTGGAACAGCGGCGCGGCTCACCCGTTGTTCTGTCGGCCGGTGGCTTTCTCGATACCCGCGCGGCGCTGCCTGATCTAACGGCGAGCGAACAGGCCAGGGTCGAAGGGTTACAACAGATAGCCAAGGACGGGGCGGAGCGCGAGGCCGCCGAAATGCGAGAGGCATGGGAGCGAGCCCGCGGTGACACGCTGACTACGCGACTCGTTGGGGCCGGCGTGCCGGTGCCTGAGGCCCACGAGCGGGGGAAACAAGCGGCACGCTCTGCCATTGGAGGCACGCTGCTTGGCGACTACTCCATCATCCTGGAAGACGGTGAGGAGGTTTCGGTGGCGCAACTCCTCGCTAACATTGACCGATACCACGGTGCCATCTGCCGTGACCCGCTGGAGCCCGACTATCTTGGCGGCAAGGCCACGGGCAAGGTCTATCTCCACGGCGCCGCCCCGGTGATCCACAGTTTCGCCCACGGCAAAACCACCTACCGCCTGCGTCGTCAGCCGGTGCGCATCTTCTTGAAGGCAGGACGTCGCGCCGAGACGGCCAGCGAAATCATGGAGAAACTGGCGGGCGAGGATGACTTGTTCATGCGCGGAGGATTTTTGGTGCGCCTCGAGGGGGGGCGACTGCTGCCGATCAAACGGCCATCAGCGCTATCGTATCTGGTCGGTCTGCGATACGCCCTCTTCAAGCACGCGCGCGACGGGGCGGCCATCGCCGCCGACCTCGACGATCAGACAGCGGGCATGCTGCTCAGCGCTCTGGAGGTTGAATGAAAGAGCTTAAATCGCTGGTCACTGCTCCGTTCTGTACTCCCTCTGAGGTGGTGACGCGGCCAGGCTACCACGCCGCGACCTGTACCTATGCCGCCTACGATCCTGACCTGATGGACGCCTTCCCGTTGCAACCGGACCGCGGCGCGCTGGTAGCTGCCTTGCGCCAAATCTGGCGGCCGTGGTGCGCCTTCAAGTTTTCGACCGCGGAAGATCGGGGCGCCATGCTCGCCGCCATAATTGGGGCGCTGGCTCGTCCCGGTCTGGCGGACGCGCCCGGTGTGCTGATGGACGCGCCTTGCCCCGGTTCCGGCAAGACGATCTGTGCTGCTGCTGTCGGTGCGCTGGTCCTTGGCCGCCGCGCGCCCGTGACGCCGTTCAGTGGTGTAGACGACGCTGAGCTAAAAAAGCAGATGGTTGCCAACGCGCTGGACGGCTTTGACTGGCTGCTGCTCGACAACGTCGTCGGCTTGTATGACAGCGCGGTTATGGCTGCCGTCCTGACCGGCGGCGCTCTCCGGGATCGCGTCCTCGGCTCCAGCCTCATGTTCGACGGAGAAATCCGCCTGAACGTCTTTCTTACCAGCAACAATGCTGCGCTCAGTCGCGACCTTCATCGGCGCTTCATCCGGGTGCGGCTGGATACCGGCGTGGAATGTCCGCAAGCCTTGGAGTTCGCGTTCAACCCGGTTGATCGGGCGCTGACCGAGCGGCTGGCCATTGCTCGTGCAGTGTGCGTTGTGGTTCAAGGCTTCTTTGCTGCTGGCTCTCCGCGGCTCGGTGCCGGTGACGCGGGCTTTGCCATGTGGTCGCGGCTCGTCCGTGATTGTGTGCTTTGGTGCCAGCGCGAAGGGCTCAGCGAAGAAGCGGGGCTTGGTGTCCTTGGCGACCCGGCCCACCAGATTATCGTTGAGGCTGGCCGCAGCGACCCGTCATCGCAGGCTCTGGGCTTGCTGCTGCATGGGCTTCAAGAATCTCTCGGCGATGATTGGTTCTACGCACGCGACGTCATGACCCTGGTGGCCTATCCTGCTGATCAGGCGAGCAGTTACGTCAAGGAAGCGCTTGAGACGCTGTGCCCTTCCCGTGGGCAGTTAAACGCAAAAACGGTCGGCAATTTGCTGAAGTACCGCGTCGATACACACTGCGACGGACTGGTGTTGAGGATGGCCGAAGGGCAGCACAAGACAAACCGCTACCTGGTCGCGCACTGCTAGGGGGAGTAGCGGGAGTGGGGGGATGAGTTCAGCCAGTATAGGAAACTATGAATTTTCCCCAGCGTACGGGGTTACTCCCCCTACTCCCCCCACTCCCCCAATTCACAGATTTCGACCAACAACAAAAGAACGAAAAAGCAGACAGGAGGCCCAGTGGCCGATCCAAACACACCAAACATGAAAACTGAGCTTCTCCGGCAACTCATCCAAAGTCGAACGGCAAGTGGCAAGCCGACACTTCCACCGCAGCCCATAGACGCTGACGAAGCCGCGGCCCAGTGCCTTGCCCTGTTGACCGACCCCGAGAGCCCGGTTCTTCCGGTGGAGGCATTCCGCGAACTTGCCAAACGAAACGCTGGACTGATCGACGCTCCGCGGGAAGAAATAAAGGCGGCACTTAGCCGGCAAGTTGTACTACTCGAAGCCGCAGCGACGCGCTTTATGAGCAAGGCAGCCATCGCCGCGAATGTGACCCATACCTGCGCCCTCACAAAACTGAGCCTGAGCGCCAGCCGGTCGCTCGTCGCCACCCTGGGGGCGCTCAATTCCATGGAGCGGGACCGCGCCAACGAGAAAGCGATAGATGGCTCTGTCGCCTGAGGAACACGCCGCCGTTGTGTCTCGTTGCAACAAGCAGCGACGAGCCCACGAGAAGCTCGCGGGTTCGCAAACCGGTCCGAAATCAGCGGCAGGCAAGGCTGCCAGCGCCGCTCGCAGTCTAAAACATGGGGCAAGGTCGGCGGGTGCCCTGGAAATGCAGCGGTGGATAGCCTCGGTTAATCAGCTGGTGAAACTCTTGGGCCAAGGACTATCCCCTTGAACCGGAGGGCTGCCGTTTCTTCGTCTGCGTGCGCGCCTCGGTTGCTCCACCGAACGATCCTTCAAGAGCACCTATGGAAGCTAGGGTGATTCAATGTTTCGCAAAGGCTGGCCCATTGAGGCATCATTCGCCTTTGTCATCATCAAAGAACAAGAACAATGTTTGAACAAGCCTTCAGGAATATCGACAACGTCCTCTGGAAAGAGGCCGGCTGCACCACCGAACTGGATTACACCGAGCAAACGTCCTGGCTGCTGTTCCTGAAGTATCTCGACGGGTTGGAGCAGGACAAGGCCACCGAAGCGGCGCTGGAAGGCCGTTCATACAGCTACATCCTCGACGAACCGTATCGCTGGGAAAGCTGGGCGGCGCCGAAGGGGGCTGACGGCAAGCTCGACCACAACAAGGTTCTGACCGGCGATGATCTGCGCGACTTCGTCGACCGCAAGCTATTTCCCTATCTGCATGGCTTCAAGCTGCGGGCCATCGGGCCGAACACCATCGAGTACAAGATTGGCGAGATATTCGCCGAGATCAAGAACAAGATTCACAGCGGCTACAACCTGCGCGAGGTCATCGACCACGTCGACGAACTGCGCTTCCGGTCGCAGAGCGAGAAGCACGAGCTATCACACCTCTACGAAGCCAAGATCAAGAACATGGGTAACGCCGGGCGCAATGGCGGCGAGTACTACACCCCGCGCCCACTGATCCGCGCCATAGTCCAGGTCGTAAAGCCCAGTGTTGGCGAACGCATCTACGACGGTGCGGTGGGTTCAGCAGGCTTTTTGTGCGAAGCCTATGCCTACCTCAAGGCGCAACCGAATCTCTCGACCAGCGACAGCAAGCTGCTCCAGGACCGCACCTTCTACGGCAAGGAGAAGAAGTCGCTGGCCTACGTGATTGCGATCATGAACATGATCCTGCACGGTATCGAAGCACCGAACATCATCCACACCAACACGCTGACCGAGAACCTTGCCGACATCCAGGAAAAGGATCGCATGGACGTGATCCTCGCCAATCCGCCCTTCGGCGGCAAGGAGCGTAAGGAAGTGCAGCAGAACTTCCCGATCCGGACCGGCGAGACGGCGTTCCTCTTCCTGCAACACTTCATCAAGATGCTCAAGGCCGGTGGCCGGGCCGGCATCGTCATCAAGAACACCTTTCTGTCGAACACCGACAACGCCTCGGTCAGCCTACGCAAGCTGCTGCTCGAATCGTGCAGCCTACACACGGTACTCGACTGTCCCGGTGGCACCTTCCTCGGGGCGGGCGTGAAGACTGTCGTGCTGTTCTTCGAGAAGGGCGCACCGACACGCAAGGTCTGGTACTACCAGCTTGATCCAGGACGCAACATGGGCAAGACCAACCCGCTGAATGATGCCGACTTGGCCGAGTTTGTCGAACTGCAAAAGACCTTCGCGGATTCGCCCAAGAGCTGGAATGTCGATGCGGCGACCATCGATCAGACGACTTTCGATCTGTCGGTGAAGAACCCGAACTGCGGCGAGGAAGTCGTCCACCGTAGCCCGCAGGCCATCATGGACGAGATCGCCGCGCTGGATGCCGAGAGTGCTGACGTATTGGCGAATATCAGGGCGCTACTGTGAAGGAAAAGAGGCAACAGACAACGCTTGGCTGTGTCGCTCAAGTAGGTGCGGGCAATTCCGCCCCGCAGGACGCGGCCTTGTTCGCTGATGGAATCCATCCGTTTTTCCGGACATCCGACGCCGGGCGAATTCGCTTTGGTGACATCAACGAGTCTACTGACTATCTGACCGACGACGGTATCAAGGGCCTTCGTCGATTCCCGGCAGGAACGATTCTCTTCCCAAAAAGTGGTGCGTCGACGTTCCTGAATCATCGAGTGATGCTTGGTGTGGATGGCTATGTTTCTAGCCACCTTGCGACAATCGTCGGTGACGAGACCAAGGTCGATCGGCGGTTCCTTCTCTATTTCTTGAGTACTATTTCTGCTCAGGACTTGATTCAAGACCACGCCTATCCCTCTCTCAATCTACCGTTGATTGCGGGTATTCCGCTGGCGCTTCCTCCGCTCCAAGAACAGCACCGCATCGTCGCCATCCTCGACAAAGCCTTCAACGGTATCGCCACCGCCAAGGCCAACGCCGAAAAGAACCTCCAGAATGCCCGCGCCTTGTTTGAAAGCGTTCTCGATGCAGTGCGGGGTCAAAATTCGCCGCTTGGAAACTACGTTAGCATCAAGACGGGCAAGCTCGACGCCAATGCCGCAATAGATAATGGCACATACCCATTCTTCACGTGCGCCAAAGAAATCTACGCCATCGACAACTACGCATTCGATTGCGAAGCTATCCTTCTGGCCGGCAACAACGCAGTCGGTGACTTTAACGTCAAGCACTACTCGGGCAAGTTCAACGCCTACCAACGAACTTATGTGATTACCGTCATTGACAATAATCTATTGTCGTATCGATTCCTGTATTTTCAGATGCTAAAAAGTTTGAGGCGGTTCAAAGAGCAGTCGGTGGGTGCTGGCACAAAGTTCCTCAAGCTCGGCATGATAAAGGAGTTGGAAATATCATTGCCGCCGATTGCCAAGCAAGTCAAACTGACTTCGATGTTGGACTCATTGCTTGACGAAACAAAATGCCTCGAATCTCTCTGCAAGAAAAAGCTGGCCGCGCTCGACGACCTGAAAAAATCCTTTCTCTTTCAAGCTTTCTCCGGAAAGCTCTAGGACTGTCGATGAACGATCCTCAACCTGCAGCAGCTAACGTGCAATTGAGCGATTTGCTCGACATGGAATTGGTTTTCGAATGGTTTGAGTCCACGAAAGAAAACTTGAGTCCAACGGATGTGCTGACGGGGCTTCTGGATCACGGCTTATTTGGTGAGAAGGTTCCTCTTTGCTTTTCTACCGCAGGTTTGGCCGCTATCGTTTGTGAAATCATGGCGGATTTCCTGGAGGAAGAAGACGAGCAGAAGCTAAGGAAGAAAATTGATGCGTGCGGGCACGATTATGTTCGATATGAAGCCCTGCGCGACATCAATATCCCAAGGCATATGGGGATCCCACACCCCGAATCGTATGCTGCTCAGGCGCTAGCAATTTCAGAGCATTGGCAGGAAATTGCGACCCACTGCAACAAGCCAGAGCCGGCGATAAGCAGAGTCTATGTCCGACATGTTGGGAATGGCTGCATCTTCGAGATGACCTACAAGGGAGGCGAACGTTACCGGCTTGAAGAAACTGAGATTCAATGGATGGCAGGTGCAAAGTTTGTCGTCGAAGCTGACATAGCAGCGTGCTTCCCAAGTATCTACACTCATTGTATTCCATGGGCGCTTCATAGCAAACCCGAGGCGAAGAGCACCAGTAGCATCACGAAGCTAGCTGGCAATTTGCTAGACAAATGCACACAGAACACCCGCGACCGACAAACTAATGGGCTTCTGATTGGGCCACATGCCTCAAATATCCTTTCTGAAATCGTTCTGACCCGCATCGACACAGCGTTACAGGGCAAAGGGTACCAGAAGGTTGTGCGACATGTGGATGACTACAGGTTTTTCGCTGAGACGTTGGATGAGGCAGAGCTATTCGTCAAAGAACTAGGTTTAAATCTGCGGGCCTATGAGATGTCTCTCAATGAAAAGAAAACACGTATATTGGAGCTGCCTCGGCCCAGTGAAGAAAACTGGATACTGCTACTCAACCGCTTTCTGTTTCCCAATGACAAGGAGCTTCATTTTTCCGTAATCCGCTCGTTTCTCGATCTTGCGCTCGAATGTGCGCAGTCAATGGGAAAATCCACGCCGCTGAACTATGCGATAAAGACAATTGCCGGGCGTGACGCGCCAAGGAAACTTAACTCGCGTGCCAAACGTATGTATGCGCAAGAGGCAATGAACCTTGCACTGGCATACCCCTACCTTGCTCCCCTGCTCGATGAGTTTGTGTTTGACAAATACTGGCATGAAGGATTGAAACCGAGAATCGCTGATTTTGCGACTTCACTTGTGAAGTTGGGAGTCAGAAAGTTATACCCAGACACGATTGCTCACGCGCTCTATTTTGCACTGAAGTATGACCTCACGCTTAATCTAAAGGATGAGGCGCTGATCGAAGTAGTTGCTCTCGATGACTGCGTGACTAATGTTTTGCTTTTAGAGTACGCGAAGACACGCAAGCGACCGAAAGTCAAATCAGAAATCAGCAAACGTGCAAAAAACCTCATGGCAGAGGATTCGAGAGAAAAGGATAAGCACTGGCTCCTGATCTTCCAAGTCTGGTCGAAGAAGGAGCTTGAAGGGAATGGGCAGGGCTTTCTCGCCGAACTGAAGGATAAAGGCTTCCAGTTCTTCAGTATGCCCCCGCAATCCGCCACCGAAACTGCTGCCCTGGAGACACTAGAGCAGCAAGAGGCTGCGAAAGCGTCATGAACGAAGCCGAAACCCGCGCCGAACACATTGACCCTGCCCTGGCCGCAGCCGGTTGGGGTGTAGTCGAAGGCAGTCGCATCCGACGCGAGTATGCGATCACGCTTGGCAGACTGGAGGGGGCGGGCCATCGCGGCAAGCCTCTGACGGCTGACTACGTCCTCGAATACCGCAACGTCAAGCTGGCAGTGGTCGAAGCCAAGGCGTGGGACAAGCCGCTGACCGAAGGCGTCGGCCAAGCCAAGGACTACGCCAGCAAGCTGGCAGTACGCTTCAGCTACTCGACCAACGGGCAAGGCATCTACGGAATCGACATGGCGACCGGAGCCGAAGGCGAACAGCCGAGTTTCCCGACCCCTGAAGCCCTGTGGAGCCTGACCTTCGCCACCCCCAACGCGTGGCGCGACCGCTTCGCCACCGTGCCGTTCGAGGACAAGGGGGGGTTCTTCCAGGGACGCTACTACCAGGACATCGCCATCCAAAAAGTGCTGGATGCCATCGCCGACCAGCTGCAGCGCATCCTGCTGACGCTGGCGACTGGCACCGGAAAGACCTTCATCGCTTTCCAGATCGCGTGGAAACTGTTTCATAGCCGCTGGAACTTGAACGACTGGAAGAAAACAGGCGAACCGACACGTCGACCGCGCATCCTCTTCCTTGCCGACCGCAACATTCTGGCCGATCAGGCTTTTAACGCCTTCTCCGCTTTCCCGGAAGATGCGTTGGTGCGCGTTGCGCCGGAGGACATCAAGAAGAAGGGCAAGGTGCCGAAGAACGGCAGCATCTTCTTCACTATCTTCCAGACCTTCATGAGCGGCCCACCCAAGGAAGGTCACCCCTCGCCGTACTTCGGTGAGTACCCGCCAGATTTCTTCGACTTCATCGTCATCGACGAGTGCCATCGCGGCGGGGCCAACGACGAAAGCAACTGGCGCGCTATCCTCGACTACTTCGCCCCCGCCGTGCAACTTGGCCTTACGGCCACACCGAAGCGCAAGGACAACGCCGATACCTACCTCTACTTTGGCGAGCCTGTGTTCATCTACTCGCTCAAAGAAGGGATTAACGATGGCTTCCTGACCCCCTTCCGCGTCAAGCAGTTCGCCTCAACGCTCGACGAGTACGTCTATACCGCCGACGACATGGTGGTCGAAGGCGAGATCGAGGCCGGCAAGCGTTACCAGGAAGCCGACTTCAACAAGATCATCGAGATCAAAGAACGCGAGAAGGCACGGGTCAAGCAATTCATGGAGCAGATAGACCAGCGTGATAAGACGCTGGTGTTCTGCGCCACCCAGGATCACGCGCTGGCGATCCGCGATGCGATCAACCAGGTCAAGACCAGCAGCGAGCCTGACTACTGCCAGCGGGTGACCGCCAACGACGGCGCGCGGGGCGATCAATGGTTGCGCGACTTCCAGGACAACGAGAAGACGATTCCTACTATCCTGACCACATCGCAGAAGCTTTCCACCGGCGTCGATGCCCGCAACGTGCGCAACATCGTGCTGCTGCGCCCCGTCAATTCGATGATCGAGTTCAAGCAGATCATCGGGCGCGGCACCCGTCTCTACGATGGCAAGGACTACTTCACGATCTACGACTTCGTGAAGGCGCACCACCACTTCAGCGACGCTGAATGGGATGGCGAACCAGTCGAGCCGGAGACGTGCAAGAAATGTGGCTGCTATCCCTGCGTCTGTGAGAAGAAGCCGATGCCGCCCTGCGAGGTGTGCGGTAACTCTCCGTGCTCCTGCCAGAAGAAACCTTGCCCCGACTGCCGCCAGCAACCCTGCGTCTGCAAGAAGAAGGCCAAGGTGAAACTAGCGGACGGCAAGGAACGCAAGATCATGTTCATTTCGGCGACGACCTTCTGGCACCAGGGTGGCACGCCAATGTCGGCGCAACAGTTTCTTGAAGCCCTGTTCGGTAAGCTGCCGGAGTTCTTCGCCGACGAGGATGAGCTGCGGAGGCTGTGGAGTGCGCCCGATACCCGGCGCAAGCTGCTTGACGGGTTGGCAGAGAAAGGTTTCGGCAAGGAGCAACTGGCCGAAATGCAGAAGATCATCGATGCCGAGAACAGCGACATCTTCGACGTGCTGGCGCATGTGGCCTATGCCCAGGAGCCGCTGAGCCGTGAGGAACGTGCGGCAAGGGCGATGGCGATGATTGGCGCGAACTACAACGGCAAGCAGCAGGTGTTTCTGGACTTCGTGCTGTCACATTACGTGGCGCAGGGGGTAGAGGAACTGGATCAGGCCAAGCTGACGCCGTTGCTCAAGCTGAAGTACCACGATTCGCTTGCTGATGCGGTCGCTGACCTTGGCAAACCGGAGGAAATCGGAACGGTTTTCAACGGGTTCCAGAAGTATCTTTATGAACAACGCGCGTGATGCCGTCATGACCCTTCCTGCTGAGGGTAAATAGGGACGACAAGTTATCGAGTGCCGGTTTTTGGCTCGACATTGGCTAGAATCAGAGATCGCGACCATGACCACTCACCTCGACCGACTGCTGTTCGCCCAAGGGGGCCAATGTTTCTTCTGCCGAAAGCCACTGCCGAAAGCCGAAGCTTCCGTTGAACATCTGGTGGCCAGCGCAAACGGTGGCACGAACGACGACGGCAATTGGGTGGCATGCGGTAAAGCCCTCAATCACCTGCTGAACTCCAAGTCCATCAAGGACAAGGTGCAGATCGTCCTCAACCAACGTGGCAACTTCCTCTGTCCCGATAATGTGTCCCCGCAGCCGAACCCAGAGACGCCACACAACTGGCTGCATCCGTCACCCTACTGGCATTCTTCTTTAGTACGTTGCCATTCGCTTAGGCGTAAGATGCCGTCACCATCCACAATCGCCTTCGCCACTCACCATGCTCAGCCGAACCATCCGTCCCTGTGAACGCGACGCTCTCGTTCTGGAAGACGTGGAGACGCGGTGCATTCTGCACGACGTCGCAATTTACACGAGGGGGGACGACATGATTGGGATTTACGACACCAGTAAGGACTCCCCGGCGCTCCCTAACGGTCATGGCTGTTGACGGCAGCCACCCCGGATGATGAAAATTGCGTCTGCAGCGTCGCTTGCACCGCCGATGTTGGCGCCACAAAAACCGGGAAGTGGCCGAAAGCCGTGAGGTGACGTTTACGCCGCTCTTTCTTCAGAAATCGCCCTTCTCTGCGAGGGGGGTGGTCGGCTCGATCACCGTTGCTTTTTCACGGTAACTGCTTCGTTGACTGTATAGAATAGGAGTCGCCGCGTGACCCCGACTGAGACGGTAGAACAGCACTTCATCACACCGTTCCCACTCTACAGCTTCCAAAGTGCCGGCGTCGATGAACTAGCCTACCTTCCGAGGACTGGAATCTATTGGGCGCCCGGACTAGGCAAGACCCCTGGCGCTACTTACTGCATGCTGCACCATAAATTGATGGGCGCCGATGTAATAGTCGGCATCACGCCCCCGTCGCTGGTGCGGCAATGGTCCCGGTGGCTCTCCCGCATCAAGCACAAGAGCGGGAAGCCGCTCGACGTGCTGATGTACCAGGGCACGCCGGCCAAGCGTGCCAGCATGAGCCTCGACGTGGAGGTCGTCTTGATGTCCATCCAGATATTCAAGCGGGACTACACCCGCATCTGTGAGGAGTTGGGGGGCAAGAACGTGCACATCTTTGTGGACGAGGCCCACTGCCTGAAGGACGTGAGCACGCAGAACTACAAGATGGTGAGGGAGTTCGCGGCCGAGCAGACGATTCAGTTGCTCACCGGGACGCCACTGTCCAACCCGTGTGACGTCTACGCCTACGTCAAGTTCACGGCTCCCCCCGTGTACAGCACGCTGTACATGTTCGAGCAGATTCATGTGGCCACACGGGACTTCAGGAATAACCCCGAGACCTACCAGCACCTGGACCTGCTGCAGTCCAACCTGCTGATCAACGCCGACCTGAAGACCAAGCATGAGGTGCTGACTGACCTTCCTGAGGCCATCATCACGCAGATCGACTACGACCTGGATCCAAGGCATTACTCGCTCTACAAACGGCTGGCCGAGGACCAGTTGCTGCTCCTGCCTGACGGTGACAAGATCGACGCCACCCAGGCCACGGCCCTGTACCATGCCCTGGGCCAGATCGTCTGCCAGTGGCACCACTTCGGCCAGGACGAAGGCCTGAAGTCTGCCTGCTACGGCCTGATCGAGGACATCCTCGACGAGCTCGGCGACGGCAAGTTGATCATCTTCGCCAACTACCGGCGCACGAACCAGGAACTGGTCAGGCGCTTCAAGTGCCCGGGGATCTGGGGTGACATCACGAGGAAGGGCAAGGAGCGGGCACTCGACATGTTCCTTGATGATCCGAAGTGCAGGCTGTTGGCGCTGCACCCGGTCAGCGCCGGGGAGGGCACCGATGGGCTGCAACACGTGTGCCAGGACGTGCTCTACATCGAACCGCCGCAGGCGGTGCGGCAGTGGACGCAATCACTGTCTCGTGTCCACCGAGATGGGCAGCGGCTACCCTGCAACATCAGGATGGGAACCGCCCTGGGCACCGTCCAGCAGGCTCGCATGGACTCACTGGCTGCCAAGGAGGCTCTCGTGAATCCGATCCAACTATCGAAGGCGCTTCTGAGGGACGCACTTTTTGGAGGGGTGTCCGTCAAGAAACCACAAACCAGACGCTTGGCTACACTGTAAGCAATGTGCGCAGAACAGGCCAACCCATTGACTGCGGGGGAGCAGCAGCGCCTCTTCACTCGGATAGCATAGTTGCCATCGTCATACTTGGCAAGCGGAAAGTCATTAACTTTCATAGAGTTATGACAAAGGCTTGTAAACCCCTCTGAAAGCAGGTCTACTCTCGTCTTTTGGACGGCCGAAATGAGTGTGGCGAAAGGAGCCAGCCTGATGCGTTGTTGGCTCGTCATTGCTCCTCTTAGGGTGGATCATCCACCTATCGAAGTGTCCAGGGAAATTAGACCACGTCACATCGACTCGAAGAAAGTCGCGGTGGGTGACGGTTTCCCGTGAATCGAAAAGTCTCAGGTTTTCTAGCCGGCGTGGCGGGGAGTTGGTGCCCGGTCTCGCATGGCAATCTGGGGAAAAGCTATGCCGTCTGCCTACACGGGACATCCGAAGGCCCGTGCTCTCTTCCTGCTACATGGGACATGCGGTGGCACCGAGCGGGGCGCTGTGATCAGTCTGGCGGGACGGGGGACATAACCACGACGAAGGAGGCGGTGCGAACGGCACTGAACGGGCAGGCTCGTGGCAGCAGCACGCTGAGGGGGATGGTGAGGAGTGTTCAGCAGGGCGCTCAGAGGGATGGTACGCGCGCGATGTGCCCGTGACAGCAGCACTTGGCAAGCGACCCAGCATGATTGGGCCAAGCGCAGCAGGTTGTGGCCGCAGCCCATGAGTTGCAACGATCCATGCCACGCGCCCGCACCGTCTCGCTACGCCGAAAGGGCAAAGGCGCTTGCCGAAAGCTCTGTCAATGGTCAGTTGGAAAACTGCAGGCATTAGCGACGTGCAAGCAGGCCACGCACAGACCCGACCGCGCGCCCGGTTTTTTTTGGTGGGATTGCACGTATCTGGCTACATGGTGGCTACACAAACGCCAGAAAGCAAAACTCCCACTCCGAAGAATGGGCTAAGTGCTTGAATTTTTTGGCTCCCCGACCTGGGCTCGAACCAGGGACCTACGGATTAACAGGACGGCAGCCTAATCGCGTGGACCGGCCACTTGGAAAGCTATCCGCATCAGACCGCTCAGGATCGGAAGGCGACATAGCCCACAGTAGCGATCGCCCTGCATCTGTTGCGCCCCGACGAGAAGTGACCAAGCCACTACCGTTTCGTCGCCACCAGCCGTTCTTTCAGTTTCGACCAGCGCCGCTCCACCTGCTTACCCTTGACCGCCATGGCCAGTGCCCTCTTCTGCCCGACCAGCACCACCAGCCTCTTGCCGCGTGTGATCCCCGTGTAAATCAGGTTGCGCTTGAGCATCATGTAGTGCTGGGTCGAGATCGGAATGACCACTACCGGGTACTCGGAACCCTGCGACTTGTGGATCGTCGTCGCGTAACAGAGCACCAGCTCATCGAGTTCGCCAAACGGATAACTGACGACCCGGCCGTCGAAGGCCACGGCGAGTTCCTTTTCGTCCTGGTCGACACCGGTCACGAAGCCGATGTCGCCGTTGAAAACATCCCGGTCGTAGTTGTTCTCGATCTGCATCACCTTGTCGCCGACACCAAAGCGGTTGCCGAACTTGTCGACACTGTGCTCACCGGGCGGATTAAGCACCGCCTGTAAAGCCTGGTTGATACCGCGAGCGCCGGTGATGCCCCGGTTCATCGGGCACAGCACCTGAATGTCGCGGATCGGATCAACCTCGAACTTTCTCGGCAGGCGGGTCTGCACCAAGTCCACCACGGTTTGCGCAATGACTTCCGGGTCCTCAGCGGCAACGAGGTAGAAGTCCGATGCTTCTCCTTTCTCGGGCAGGCTGGGAAAAACGCCTCGGTTGATCTGGTGGGCACTGCGCACGATTCGTGAGGTGGCTGCCTGGCGAAACACTTCGGTCAGGCGGATAACGGGGACGACACCCGAGTCAATGAGATCGGTCAGGAACTGGCCAGGGCCCACCGAGGGCAGTTGATCCACGTCACCGACAAGAATCAGCGCCGTACGCGTCGCCACGGCCTTGAGTAACTGGTTTGCCAACGGCACGTCGATCATCGAACATTCGTCGGCCACCAGGAGATCGCATTCGAGAGGATTGTCCGCGTTGCGCTTGAACTGGCCATTCATCGGATTGATCTCCAGCAAGCGATGGATCGTCTTGGCTTCCAGACCGGTCGATTCGGACAGACGCTTGGCCGCCCTTCCCGTTGGCGCACACAGCAGGGGTTTGACGCCCTTGACCGTCATGATGGTGAGAATCGAATTCACCAGGGTGGTCTTCCCGACGCCGGGTCCGCCGGTGATCACCAGCAGCTTGGAAGACAGGGCGAGGCGGATGGCCTCTTTCTGGCTGTCGGCCAACTGGATAGAGAGTTTCTGCTCGACCCAGGGAATGGCTTTGTCGGCCTCGAAGGCAGGCAGAGTCGTCCCGCCCGCGTCAAGGCGCAGTATCTGGGCGGCGATCGATTGCTCGGCGTAGTACAGGGGCGCCAGGAAAACGCAGGCTTGGCCTTCGACGGTGTCGGGCAGCAATACCTCGTCGGCGACTTCTTGAGCGATCGCTGTTTCGATGATGGATTCCGCGATGTCGAGCAGCTTCACCGCCAGAGGCACCAGATCGGCGTAGGGCAAGCCGCAATGGCCCTGGCCCGAGGCTTCGGTGAGCGCGTAGGAAATACCGGCCTGGGCTCGCAGGGGAGAGTCCTTGGCGATGCCGATCTTCTGGGCAATCGTGTCGGCCGAGAGAAAGCCGATGCCGCGAATATCCTGGGCCAATCGATAGGGGTTTTCCTGAACGATCTCGATGGCCCCCTGGCCGTAGGTCTTGAAGATGCGCACGGCTCGGGAGGTGGAGACGCCATGCGCGTGCAGGAAGACCATGATGCTGCGAATCACCTTCTGGTCGACCCAGCCGGAGGTGATCTTTCTGGCGCGGACTTCCCCAATGCCGGGAATTTCACGAAGACGTTCCGGGGACTGCTCGATGACGTCAAACACCGCCGCACCGAAGGCCTTCACCAGCTTGCCGGCATAGACGGGGCCGATGCCCTTGACCATGCCTGAACCGAGATAGCGCTCGATGCCGGTCAAGGTGGTCGGCGGGTAGATTTTGACGAAGACGGCGCGAAACTGCCGGCCGTGCTCGCGATCGGTCACCCAGTTGCCGGAAGCGGAGGCGTATTCGCCGGGCGAGACGACGGGGGCGTGGCCGATCAGGGTGATCAGCTCTCGCTCGCCCTTCACCTTGAGGCGCAGAACACAGAAACCGTTCTGCTCGTTGTGGAAGGTCACGCGTTCAACGAGGCCGGCGAGGCGGTCGAATTCGGCGGCGTCAGGCATGGTGGGGTGCGGTGAGGCTACCCAAGGCGGCGCGCGAATCGACTGCGAACGGGCTTAGCGCCGGCTGCGTCGAGTCTGCCAAGGGCGTGCATCAGGCGGCCTGCTGAAGCGGTGCGTCCTTGACTGACGCCTCGACACGCTCCCGCAGTTCCTTGCCAGCAGTGAAATGTGGCAGGTACTTTTCAGGAACCGGAACCGCGACTCCCGTGCGTGGATTGCGCCCGGTCCTCGCGGGATGATAGTTCAGGCGGAAACTTCCGAAACCACGGATTTCGACACGATCACCGCGCGCCAGGGCGAGCCCGATGGCGTCGAGGATTTCCTTTACGGCGATGTCGGCATCCTTCACCGTCAGCGTCGGGAAACGGGAGGCAATGGCGGCGATCAGATCAGCGCGAGTCATGGTCGGCATTCTACCGTCTGGACTTGCGTTGGCTGCCATTGCCGGAGGGAGCTCAGAGAGACGAGCGCTTCCGCTACCGACCCCACCATTCCTTCTATCTTCGACGTCGCGACGGTCAGCGGTCGGCGGTGGAGCAGCAACTTGCCGCTTTCCGCTGATCGTCGACTTGTTGGCCATGGGAGGCGGTCGCCAAGTGAGCTCGCCGACTTGCGCGTCGACGCTTTGAGATCCCATCGCTCAACGGCAGCTGTCGGGCGGCGGGCGACGTAGCCGCAGCGCAAGTTCGGCTGCTGCGAACGACAACACACTGATCCGGAACCCGCCGTTCGACTCGATCGGCGGTCGCCCCAAACCTTTCAGCGTAATACCGCGCAGACATCCCTGACGTGGCCGCGCAGCCAACGATGTGCGGGATCGGCATCCAGCCTTGGGTGCCAGAGCAATGAAACCGTGACCTCCGGGATGGTGACCGGGAGGGGAAAGCTATGCATTCCGGCACGTAGATTTCCCGTGTGTCGTTCGGGAACACTGGCGATCAAATCGGACGCTCGAGCCAGGGCCAGCGCGGTCGAAAAGCCTCCGACAATCGTGACGATCTGCCGTCCCAGCCCAAGTGGCTTCAATGCTTCGTCAATCGGGCCTTCGCCGAGCCCCCTGCGCGAAACGCCGATATGCCTGCCGGCCGCAAAACGAGAGGGCGAAATCTCACCCTGGCTAAAGGGATGCCCCATTCGCACAACGCCAATGAAGCGGTCTCGGAACAATGTCTGCACACGCAGTTCCTGAGCCGTCGTCTTCCCCACAACGCCGGTTTCCAGATCGACGATCCCGTCGCGCAGTGCCGTGCTGTCCTTGTCGGGCTTCTGCACGAAGCAAAGCCGCGTACCAGGTGCTTCCTCGCCGACGCGGGCAATGAGCTCCGCTCCGAAGTTCTCCACAAAGCCCTCGCTGGTCCGGAGCGTGAACGTCCTATCCAGCTGTTTGAGGTTGAGCGTCTCGGTGGGGCGCAGCACGGCTTTTCCATCCTGCACGAGCTGGCTGACCCGCTCGCGTAGTTCGATCGCCCGTGGCGTGGGGACGAGACCGCGTCCGGCCCTGACCAGCAACGGATCGCCCATCGTCTCTCGCAATCGCGCCAGTGCCCGGCTCATCGCCGACGGGCTGAGCCGCAACCGTCTGGCAGCGCGCGCAACGCTGCCTTCGGCGAGCAACACATCAAGTGTGACCAGCAGGTTCAGATCGGGTGTCGACATGGATTAGTCCCAAGACCGCCTGGTTGTTATATGGCGTCAAACGCACGAATAAAGTGCAAATGATGCGTCTTCCGCCATGGTACGTAAAGGCTTATGTTGGTGACAGTTCCGATTCGGGAATCGTCACGACAAGGAGTTCATGATGAACGCAATCACTGCAGGACACGATGAAGCGGGATTTCAAAGCGCGGAACAGGCAGCATCGGTGCGCTGGGCGCTCGCCAGCCTTTCGCTAGCCGTCCTGCTATCGTCGCTCGGCACCAGCATCGCCAATGTGGCACTGCCAAACTTGG
>Ga0209175_10000370_pt1 | contig 28184 bp, 29 predicted proteins | sample JI91814C2DNA_FD_187506 | JGI IMG/M metagenome (GOLD analysis project Ga0209175, IMG submission 187506) | Wastewater effluent complex algal communities from Wisconsin, to seasonally profile nutrient transformation and Carbon sequestration -... | ecosystem: Engineered > WWTP > Effluent > Algae...
GCTTGAAGACCAATTCAGCACGGGGTTCACGTCCGACCGGCACATCACGCGGGACAGTGGTGCGTTCATGGCCAAATGGGCGTCTGGTGACGAAGCCCCGACCGCGAAAGAGAAGAAGCCCGCACCCGCGAAGGCTGAAGAGACACCGGGGAAATATTCGCTTTACGACGCGAATGGAGTCGTGCGCACCACGGACGACATTGGCAAATGGAAGAAGGGGGCAACGGCTCTATTTGAGAAGTGCCCCGAAAAACAATTCGACACTCTGGTCACCGCGAACGCTGACTACATCAAAGCGGTGAAAGACGAAGGGCTTGCCTTGGCAGCATCGGCGGTTGAAACGGCCATCAGAGCCAGACAACAAGCGATTGCCATGGGATAGCGGCAACACCCGGGCCGAAGACGCGGGTAAAATGGAGAAGTGCATGGAAAGACTATTGAAAATCAGGAAGCAGGGTGATGGGCGCACGATCGTCGAAGACAGCCATTACGCTGAAAGCGACTACAGGTCGTTCGCCCCAAGTGAACGGCCTCTTCTTGAGGAACATATCAACCAGAAGCTGACTGAAATGTTCCCACCAGAAGAAGACGGGTTCCAGACGTCCACTGTGGCCGGCGAGATCAAAAGCGGTGACCCGCAACCTGGTCCTTCGACGGCTATCGAAGGACCAACCGGAACGGAGCCCGAAGCGGCGTAAGAAAAGGGCTTGTCTTGGCGCGCGGGGTCGCTCCCGCGCGCATCCTTCAGGAGAACTCACATGAATGCCTACAAATTAGCTGTTTTCTCATCGTTCCTGCTGGTCGCAGGGACCTTGTTCATCTTCATGGCAAGGTGCGTGGTTGGCCCCGGCCCTGCGCCGGAGACCATCGCCACTGCAGATTGCTCAATCCACAACGAAGCCACGCTTCGCCCGACAATAGGAGACGACTTTGCCAGCAAATGAAACACCGGTTCCCGTCATCGGGAACATTGTTCTGGTCGTGAACCCGAAGCAACAAATCAAAGAGCTTCAGGTCGCGCCCGCAATCGTCACTTTTGTCGACGACTTGGTGATCAATGCGCACGTCTTCCTGAACACGGCCCCTGCCGTTGTTGGGGTCGGCATCCCGCACAAAAGCATCAAGGGGCACATCATCGGGCAGCCGTACTGGGAGTACCGGCCTGTGGTCGACGCTTTCATTCTTGGAAAGCACAAGGGAGGGTGATGTGACAGCCTACGGTTTCAAGGACCAGTTCGAGCCCCTGATTGCAAGCGGGTCAAAGATTGGAACGGTGCGTCGTCATCGTGCATCTGGGCACGCAATGCCCGGGAACAAAATCCAGCTGTATGTTGGGTTGAGGACGAAGGCCGCCCGGAAAATCAAGTCAGACGTCACATGCTTTTCTTCAGTCAAGATCCGCATGAACGCACTGCTTTGGCGCGTTCGCATCGGTGGCGTCCCGATTACAGGGGCGGCGCTGCAGAACTTCGCCAGGGCGGAGGGCTTCGACACTGCAAGAGAATTCTTCCAGTTTTTCGCCACCCAATACCCCGACGAAGCCGAATTCGAAGGCACCTACATCCTTTGGGACAGCCCGCAGTACAGATACCCGTACCTGTGGGAAGTCATCAAGGACGTTTTACCCCATTCACTGCCATCGAAGAACGAATTGCGGCGAGCGCAGAAGACCACAAGCCTTTAGGGAGGTCCTTCAATTGCTGAACCTTGAACGACGCGAGGATTTGCTGGCAAGCCTCGAGCCCGTGAGTGTCAAACAGGATTTTGAACTCCTTGTTCAACTGGTCCTGCGTTGGGGCTGGGTCGTCGTTCGTCGCGCCCGGGGGGATAACCTCCGTGCGCGCCGCCGCAATCAAGTCGTCCTCTCGCTTGGTGACGGCCGCTCCAATCCGTCGCTGCTGTGCGCTCGAAAGCGTGTCCTTGATCACTTCGGCGTTCACGGTGATGATTTGCTTGAGCTCTCCTGCGGTCTTGGCCGCGGCCAACCAGCCAAGCAGCATGTCGACTTGATCCCTGACCGCGCCGGCCGTCAGCTTCATCACGGACGTCTTGTTGGTGACCGGGTTGATGATTTCAATTTCGCCTTCAGGCTCCGCCCGTTCCTTCGTGGAGCGTGACGGCTGTTTGTTCTTGCCGATGCGGTACGCAAGCATCGCCATTTCTTCGTTGATCCGAACCGCTTCCTTTGCGTCGTCGGATTCAATAGTCCAAGTGAATTTCGCCATTTCAATCTCCAGGGGTTAGACCATGACAATGAACGCAACGGACCAAAAAATCAAAACCCACTTCTCTTACTGCCGGGAGTTGCTGGACTGGTACTTCGACAACCACATCATGGTGAGCGCGACCGTGAAGACCCAGAACGTGATGCGCGGGACGGTGAAGCGTCTCAAGTTTCACTTTGGGGACATTCTGGTCGAGGAGTTGGACCAGATACACGTCGAGGATTACAAGCAAATCCGGGCGGCCGGTGGCATCGGGTGCAAGCCGTCGAAGGGCACGTCGACGTCATACGAAATCAGGATGCTCATGGCCGCCATCCGGCGCGGCATCGCCAAGCGCAAACTCCCGATGTCGTGCAACCCTATCATTGAGGCCGGAGACGGGCCTGCAGCCCGGGAACGCTACCTGACGCGCAAGGAGGCCGCCTACATTCTGAGGGCAGCCAAGAAGGCCCGGGTGAAGCGGGACGGGCAGCGCCCGCGCATGACGCAAATGGAAATGTTCGCGTGGCTGGCTCTCTACTCTGGGCAGCGCAGGGACGCCATCAAAAACCTGCACTGGATCTTGCAGGTCGACTTCGCGAGACAGGAGATACAGTTCCAGCCGCGGGACCAGGCCATCACGAAGAAGAGGAACGCCAAGCAGTACATCCACCCGGCGCTGTTCCGCGCGCTTCGCCGCTTCTACCACGATCGGCTGGACAAGGGCCCGACTGTGTTCACGCCGTACTTCAACCCCAACGAGGCCATGCAGCGCCTCTCAAACTTGTCTGGGGTGAAGGGCCTCTCACCGCACGTATTCCGCCACACGTTCATTTCGTGGCGTCTGGCGGCAGGCTGTGACGTCTTCTACGTCTCGCAGGCTGTTGGCTCAACCCCGTCGACGATTTGGAAGTCGTACGCGCACGTCATGCCGGCCACGAACAAGCGGGTCATGATGGCAACGAAAGACCGCCGTATTTCAGGCGGCCACGTTTAGAAGATACGGATGAACCTGCGCGGGGGCTTCGTGATGGTGACGGTCTGGTTGCAGTTGGTCTTTATCCAATTCTGCAACCGGAAGGCCCGGTCGACGATTTCGAAGTAGGACTTGTCGTCGCCAATCCCCGTGAACCACAACTCATCAAGGGACAACTGTTCCGGTAATTGTTCCAGTTCCGCTGGGGTCAGCATCAGGTGTGCCGGTGGCTGGCACCGCTTCTCTGTAAGCGTCTCGACGCGCGGCGTTGCGCAACCGGATAGCATCAGGAGAGACAGCACAAGTGCCAGGGACCTTAACATTGACGGGGACCTTCTTGTAAATCACCTTCACGCGCTCGGTGACTTTAACCGAAGCAGCGCCATCCACAAGGCCGTTGTGGTACGCCTTGTTCTCGACGTCCTGCAGTGCGGCCTTGGCGTCGAGCTGAGACTGCAGCTGGTCGGCCTCATACCCGAGGCGGATTTGCTTCGCCGCCCACGAGTAGAACAGGAAAAGGGAAAGGGCCACGAGGGCCAGGCCGCCAATCTTCAGGTAGGTCATGCGAGCTCCGCCGTCCTCATCGAAAGGCCAAGCTTCGAAGCGTTGACCGATACGAGGTCTTTAATGGCCTCAGGCGGCTTGCCTTGCAAGTTGAAATACTTCAGAACCTGCCCCGACCGATCGTTCATGTACTGGTTGGTGTTCGCAAGCAACTCACTCGGGATGTCGACGTTGACGCCGGCCTCAATCTTCGCTTTCACGCGCGCCGCTGCGAATAGGATGCCATTCCTCAAGCCATCATGCAGCATGTCTCTCATCTTCTGATCCATGTCGGCCCTGAAGAGGGTGCGCCACCACATTGAAAGCCACCCGACGAGCCCGGTGACACCGGTGAGCAACATGCCGACGACTGCGTCAAACGTCGCGCCATAGAAGACTGACGTGGGACGCGCTGCTGGCGCAGGAGGGGCTGCGATCGGCGCCGCTGGACCGTCCTGGAAGATGGCCGGCTGACCCGTTGTGATGTCCATCACCAGTTCCTGTGGAACCATTTCGACCGGAGGGCGTTCCCTCATGACGGCGATCGAAATCATTGGCGTGAAAGCCGTGAGCGAAAGGAATGCAAAAACAACTGCGTCGCGGATCATGATTGGCTCCTAGTGAGGTTCAAAATTTCAGATGCCATTGTATCGCAAGATGACTTCCTACAAAACTCAGCGTAGATAGTCACCTCAAGGTCATGGATTTTCTCCTTGAGCGCCTTGATCTCGCGCTCCTGCGCGTCGAACTTCTCCATGAAGTGGCGGTAAACCGGGTAAATTACCAAGTTGAAAAGCGGGGTGAGCGCCGGCAGTAAGGGGATCAGTGCTTCCATTTTCACACCAACTACGGGTTGAGGCCTACCGCCTTCAGCCAGCTTTCTACCTTAAACCCAGGGTTCCGGCGAATCGGCTGACCCGGCAACTCACATTGCCCCACAATCTTAACAGTTGGGTAGGTTTCCCTAAGGGAGCGCAAAAGCTGTTCGAGAGCCGTGAATTGGGCTTCGGAGTAGTACGGGCCCCACTTGCAATATGATGTCGGGGACTGCCCGCCGACCATTGCGACCCCGATCGAGACGGCGTTGAATCCGTGCAGAATGTGACCCCGATACTTCAGGTTGCGGCCGTCTTCGACCCGGCCTTCGGTGCGGACCACAAAATGATATGGGCAGTGTTGCGCGGAATCCACACCTGAAAGCCATTTTGCAAGGTGCCGCGCCCCGATGTCGTAGGCGGGTGGCGTCCCGGTCCCGCACACGATGATGTAGCAAGTGTCAGTCCGATCGAGCATCAGCCTCTTCCACGGCCATGACAGCAACGACTGCTTCAACGGCTTCGACCGCTTCCAGCACATCACTGTTAAGTTCTGCCTCCGACTTGTAGGAGCCGTCAGGCTTGCGCGCAGACACGACAAGGCGCGCGGTGTGGGTTGCTGGTGCAGCTTCGCGGGTGTCTGGGTCCTTTGGCGCAACCGGCTCGAGAGTCGCAACGACTTCGACGGCGCCAGCCTGCTCGACAACGTCTACTTTGAGTTTGCGCTTGCCCCTTGGCCGCTCGTCGTCCTCACCCGTTCCTCCGTACACGAACGAAATGCCCGGACCAGGCCCGGAGCCAGTGACGGATGCGGTCCCTGACAGCGTTGCAACGCCACCGGAAATGTTCAGGGTGCCAGTGATGATTGCCGATGCAGACGCCACAATCGTAGCCGCGCCTGCAGATGTGTTGAGAGACCCCGCGACGGCAACGGACGCCGTCCCGGAAAGAGTTGCAGCCGCTCCTGTGATTGTGAGTGACCCAGCAATCGCTACGGCACCTGTGCCCGATATCGTCGCCGCAGCGGCCGTGTTCGTCAGAGACCCAGTCACCACTGCATCGGCGTCGCCGACCAAAGTAGCCGCGGCAGCCGTTGCAGAAAGTGTCCCTGTAATGACAGAGTTTGCCGTGGCCACCACGGAGGCATTCGCAGACGAGACTGTCAGAGACCCAGTGACCAAAACACTTGCGGCTGCAGATATCGTTGCAGCCGCGGTCGTGATGCTCAGTGTCCCATTTACAGCGGGTGGCGGGCCACCTCCGCCAAGGAGCGCGAGAAGTAGGGACATAGTCTACTCAAAGGTGCCATTGAAGCTGATAATGTGGCCGATAACACCGGCAGATGGGGCCGTGCCGATCTTCTTCTTGACCACCTGAACGTACTCTGTCGGGTTCACCACAATAGGCGTTTCGAAGTCCCGGGTCACACGAGGCAGCAATGTCAGCGCCGCGGCGGCGGACGGGACCGTTTGCAACCCGAGAGGGACGCGGCGCGGGGCCTTTGCCGTGACGCTTTCACCCGTGGCCAAGCTTAGCGCTGTGTGGCCAAAGGCGAGACAGTATTGAGCGACGTACCCGCCTCCAGTCAGCGCCGTTTGCACGAACGAGTCCACGGTCACCGAGTTAATGTGCAGCGTCCGAGGCTGGATGAGAACCGTGCCCAAAGGGTTCAGGTAGCTGCAGAGAATGCCGTCAGTGGTGACCGCCAGCGTGTCTGTTTCCCAGAACTGTCCGCCGAGACCAACACCGAGGGCCGCAGTCGTGTTTGTGGGAACTGCCGCAGTCGGGTTTGCGGAGTTCGCGTAGTTTGCCGTGTTGCCCGCCGTTGAGCCGTTCGGGGCATTCCACGATCCGCCGCCCATACCCGCCAGCTGATGGTGCCACAGTTTGTTTGTGGCTGCCCCTGTGAACCACGCACGGGCGCGGAACACTCGGAACTGAGAGGCCACAGCAGGGGCCACACCGGCGATGTAGTGCCTGGCCACAATGGGGGCGGACATAGACCCGAAAGCAGACCCAAATGCGGCAGTGTCGACCGAAAAATCAATGCGGGCCTGCAGCACATCATCAATCCAGAATTCAACACCTTCTTGGTCTATGACGATCATGAAGTCATGAGTGGTGTTGATCGAAGGCGATGTTATAGCGCCAGTCTGCGTCTCCGTCCCGTTGGAGTTTACAACCCCTCTCAACTCTCCAGCGTTGTTCTGGCGGAAGTACACACCGTCAGTAGGAGCCGCGCCGCCAGCCAGCGTTGCAACGATTAGGCCAAATTCTGTAGTAGCATTGACTTGCGGGACCGCCGTGAAGTACGCGGTAAATTCAACTTTGGTTTGGGCGTGCCCCCAAAGCTGGATGTTCCTGTAGCTTCGAATGGCTGAGTTCGAGTTGATTGTGGTGACGTTGCCGCCGTTGAGAACGGCCGCATTGTTCGCGTAAATGATAGTCTGCGTCGCGCCTGGGGCCTGCCAATTGCTTGTGTTGGCAGCGGTGATGCCGAAGGTGTCGTCGAAAAGCATTGTGTCCGGCGCAACCAGCGTCTGCCCGAAGCGAGAGATTGCGCGACGGCGGAAGAGAGAGAGGCCACCAGCACCGTCAATGCGGTCTGCGCCAGCTGCGTACCCAATTTTGCTATCAAGCGCGGCAGGAAGTCCGACCTTCAACTGAGCATTCGCGTCGACGCCGGCTACATTCGAACCGGCTACATCGAGGATCTTCAAAAACCAACTCATGTGTATCTCCTATGGGGAATAGACGTAGCGGACCTTGATGTCACCGGACACCAGGCCAAAGAGGCAAACGCAATCAAGCACGAACTGCCCGGTATCAGCTGCGCACGTCAACCTGAGGGAAAATCCTGCGATGCGATGCTGCTCCGCATCGTTGTCAGCAGTGGTGTCATTCGACTGAATGAACGCCTCAACATAGCTCGCGGCACTTACACCCGCGTCTACAATTGTGAACGTGCCCTCAGCGACTGGAGTGGCACCGAACGCGACTGTGGCTGTAGCCGCGGCGGCCATTAGGCGTTGCCGTCAGTGACGGTGAAGACGTTGATGATAACGGTCTGTCCGATCGCAGCAACGGCAGCATCGAACGACAACTCGCCAGACCCGACGCCAGCGGTGCCTTGCTGATGGCAAGTCGTGTTGGTCGTCTCTTTCAAGCGCCAGTGGCCTGGGGTCCCGGAGGCGGCAGCCGTCCCCGACCACGTTCCAAGCTTTGTTTTCGCACCGCCCGAGGCTGCGTTCATCCAGTCGGACGGGAGGGTGATATCGACCAAGAGAGTGCCGGAGTCGGCCGCCGCACAATTCGCCGGCGCTCCGCCTGTGCTCACCCTCAAATGAGGGGTCACACCGATGGTTGTTTCAACAACGTCTTGCCGGGCGTTCCGAACGGCGTCCGAGTATTGCATTACGCGCTCTCCACTGTGGATTCTTCAGCCCGAATGATGAGCGTGCCCGTGATCGGTGGCAATAGCCCGCCCGCGCGGAATGCCAGCTGGTATGGGATTTGGGTTTTGAAGCGGGTCTGGACCATGTCGACGTCGATCGACCGTGTCTCGATGCCAAGAGAGGCCGCCTCATCGAGAGCGGCCTCCATTTCTTCTGCGGCTTTTTTGACACGCTCTGAACTCTGCATCAGCTTGTCAAAAAGAACTTTTACAGCGTTGTCCATGGGTAACTCCTTTTCAGGATTACCCCTCTAGCACTTCCACAATCGTCCTTCCAGACGGGTCTTTCGTGACCGCGTAGGACCGGTTCTTCTTTTTCGGCTCAGCCGCGGCCATTTGGACTGGTGCGGCGGCGGCAGCCGGGGCCGCGGACGAAACCCGCTGGGGCCTCTTTTTGTCCTTCCCCGCGATCGCAGACACAAAACCCTCTCTGGCCTGATTGGTCCCGAGGTACTGGGTTGCCGCGGCGCCAAGCAGGTTTGGCGGCATGACGGTGTTGATCAGGAGGTTTGCGGCCGGCTCCATGAGGCGGTCGTACACCAGCCGGGCCGCCTTGCGCTCGGCCTTGTTGTTCTTGGATGAGTTGTTGAGCGTGAGGTCAGGAACAAGCTGGATGAAGTCGCCGATCGTGCCAACAGAGGGGCCCGTCAGCGCCGAGAGCGGACTATCCCCGTATCGCGCCTGGGTGAAGAAGTTCACCCACGGGTCGAAGCCACCGAAGGCGCCGACACGCGAGGCCTGCCGCACGCCCTCGCGGAAGTCCCCGACCGTGAAGTCCCCGGCAATCTTCTTTTTGTCCGACGCCGTTTCGTTCTTCTGGGTCCTGAACAACTCGTCGCGCTTCATGCTGATGCCGACGCCAACGGCCGACAACAGGATGAGCGGGGCGACTGTCTGAACCATCATCTTTGCACGCTCGATCGAGGTAAGGTGTTCGTTGGTCACCGCCTCCTTCATGCGTTTGCCCGCGCGCAACAGTACGTTCTTGCCAAACGCCATGTTGAACGAGTTCAGCTGGAACACGATGGCGCCAAGCGGGTGCGACGCCCAACCCGGTTTTGTGGCCGCAGTTGGGTTCTGGATGGACTGGTTGACGAAACGCTGGACCGCAGTCCGGTACATCTGCACGTTCTCGTTAACCTTCTTCCCGGTCATCTTCAGATGCTCGGAGCCCGGCTTCATGTCTTCGATCGAGGATAGCCACTCGACGAAACCTTTGTGCTTCTCGTCGGGGATACCAAGCTCGCGAAGGTGAATTTTCGAGAATTCACTGTTTGCGGACTTGGCCATGCGACGAATGAACGTCTGCGCCGTCGCCGCGGATAGCGCGCGCGTGATGTTCGTCAGCTGCTCGAGCCCGGTATTCCTGAAGAAGTTGCGGTTTGCTTTCTGCAAGAAGACCGACCCCGGGTCGTCACCGAAGAACCGCGCCACCTGAACCGATTGCCCAAGGTGGGAGTAAATGACGCCGAGGTCTTCGGCGAGCTCGATCGCGTTCGACTTCGTACCGGACATCATCAGCGTCGCCTCAACGCCGGCCTTGGCGATCGACTTGAAGCTTTCCAGCAATGACCCTGAACGCACCCCCGGCATGACCAGTTCCTGCAGGGACGAAATTGACACCTTCGAGAGAAGGGCGAGTGTCGTCATCGTGCGAATCCACGCGGACGCTGCAACCAGGTGCGGGTTCACCGCGGTCGTCCTCATTCCAGTCGAAGCCATTGCCAGTGCGCGTGCGGCTGAAATTGCTGCGTCCGCGTCTTTCGGACCCACCTCTTCCCCGATTTTGCGCTCTATCTCTGCCCACTTTTCCCACTGGTCGCCGAAGCGCTTCGCGGCTTCTGCGCGGCGAGCGGAGCGGTTGAAGTAGTTCGACAACACGCGGGTTGGGTCCTGGATGTAGAATTCTCGCATCCGGTTGTCGGCGCCCTTCCCGAACACACGGCCGGCGGTGAAGTTCGCGCGGCTGCCACCTGTCCCGCCATTGAAGGCGCTGATGCCATCGGTCCCAAGAAGGATGGAGTTCAGCAACGTCTCTGCGGCTTCATCGGCGGACTTCGCATCAAGACCGGTGAGCCGGAATTCATGCGCAGCCGCCTTCTTGAAACCCTCACTGTTGCTCATCACGGCCATGTGTTCGAATTCGCGCGGGAAGTATCCCGACTTCACCTCGCCAATGTCGACACCTGACTTTCGCAGATACTCAAGCTCATCCTTCAGCATCTTGCGGATTGTAGCCGCGGCCTCACCGATCGGGGTTCCGTTTGAGATTTGGCCTGACTGGATTTGCCTCACAATCTGGTCGAGCACGTCCGGCTTTGCCATGAATGGGCCAAGCGCTTCCGACAACGAGTTCATCGCAGTCGTCACTTTGTCTGACACCGCCTCTTCATACGTTGTCTTCGTGGCTCGCTTCCCGCCCGCCTCTGCGTGGAATGTATCGGCGACTTCTTCCATGGTCTTCGATTTCAACTGGCGCGCGAGAGACCGCACCCGACCGTCAGTCGAGAGGAACACCGCACCAGTGATTGCCGTCGAGCCGCGCCACAGACGCTTCGCAGCCTCTGCAGGCTTTGCGACCGTGCTGAAGATTTTCGTGTTTTCAGCGAAATGGAGGGCCAACTCCTCGCGCCCGCCGAACACGAGCTCGATCACGCGCGACACAGCGGACTTCACATCGTTTGTCGTGAAGCTCGGGAATGACCGGGCGACATACCCTTCAAGGTCCTCCCTGTCCTTTTCAGCTTGAGCCGCAGTTGCCTCCTTGGCGGCGACGCGCTCGTCACGATAGCTTTGCTGGATCTTCTCCGATGCTGCATCGCGGCGGGCCTGGGCCTCAGCAATGCCTTCTTCAGCGCGCGCCTTCTCCTCTGGCGTTTTTGCGCGTTCCAAATCGGACATGCGCTCGCCCATATCGCCGCTTGCCTTCGAATGCTCATCCCAATACGCGGCCCGCTCAGCCTTGAATTTGTCAGTAGGCGGAACATCTTCTGTCGCTTCCGCTTTTGGCTCGGCTGGCGCTTCTTCCTTTACTTTTGCCTCTTCTGGCCCGCCCAATCCTTTCGCTGGGCCCGGGTCAGCTTTGGCCTCATCAGCGGTGCCGGCTTCTTTTTTGAACGACTCCTCGGAGCGATCGCCTGCCTGACCTTTTGGAGCATCTTCATTCATTCCCTTTTTTCCCTTGAACTCTTCAGCTTTCGCCGTGCGCGAAGTCTCTCGCGCCGTCACGCCACTCCCTGACGGGTGGTTGGCCAGTTCGAAGTTCTGGTCCGGCGACAACTTCTGCCCGCGGTTGACGATCCACAGCCCGCCCTGCTTGTGGTCATCGAACTTCACGGGGCCACCTTTGTCGGAAAGCACGTAGCCGTCTTCGTCAATGTGCCACCGGCCATCACCATCTTGGCCCTTCGGCGTGTTGGACGACTTCGCGCCTTCATGACGCGACTTAGCCCGCTCGGTGCGGGCCTGTTCCTGTGACTGGTCTTTCTGCTTCTGCCGGGCTTGGAAGTCCTTGACGGCTTCCTCGGCAGTGGAATACCGCCGCGGCGGCGGCTCCGGCTGCGGAGGCAACGGTGAGCGCCCCTCGCCCGCTGCAGGGAACAGAGGGTCGTCTGTCCGGTTGCCGTCAGCATCCGTCTTGAGGTTGGGGTCCGGCTCGGTCGCCCGGAACGTCTGCTTGGGCTCAAGCTTCACGCCGTCTCCCGGCTGGCGAGGCAACTCAGGCTGGCGCGGTCCCTGCGCGCGTGTCGCAAAATCCTGCGCCCGGCGAGGCTCCGGCGTGTAGTTGGACGACTTCAGCTTTGAGACCTGAACCGGGTACTCGATCGAATCCGCCTCAAACTGGTTCGTGCGCGGGTCATACCGGCGAACGGTCGCCATCTGCACCTTCTTCCCGTTCACCTCGACTTCGTGAGTTGAGAGGATCTTCACCGGGTTGCCTTCGTCGAGGTCGACCTTAACTGGCTGGATTCCCTTCTCGAGACCGGCCGCCTGCGTGTCCCTGACGGCCTTTGGGTCTTCAGCCGCTGCAAGGCGCCCGCGCTGCTTGTCTGCCAAGTCGAATGCTTCGGCGGCCTTCGCCTGACCTTCGACGGCTCCGGCAGTGCGTGGGGCCATATTGTCGCCACCAAGCAACCGGCCTGGTGCAGCCTGCTCAGTAACGACTTGGTCGCCGTTGAATACCCGGGCCGACACCTCTTCCGCCGTTCGCGGCGTCTCCATCTGCTTGTTCGCGATCGCAATTTCGCGAGGCGTCATCCGTGTTGGTTCCGGGTCCGTTACGCTGCGTTGAATGACTGCAGGGAGATTGAACGTCCCATTGCGCAGTTCGGCTCCGGCTGCCGTGCCAGCGTCCGGGATCATCGGGGTCATTGTCCCGTCGCGCGCGGTGTGCAGCGCAAGCTTCTGCGGCACCCGTTCCGGCGCCACCCCATATGACTTGTCGATTTCACCAGCCGCGATGCCTTCCCGGATGCTTTGAAGCCTCTCATTCTCCTTGATTACATCAGCGAGCGGGATGTCGTTGAGGTCTTGCGCGGGCGCGCGAGCAGCCTCGGCGGCGCGGCGTTCTTCAATCTTGGCCGCGAACTTTTCAGCCTTTGGGCTCTCAGTCGCGTTGTTCGCCATCAAGATTTCATTGACGTCCTTGCTGCGAAGCGCTTCTTGCACCTCTTCCGCTGTCGGAGGGGCCTTAGACTTGTTGCCGGCCTTCGCCCGGAACTGGTCGACAAATGACGTCACGGCGTCGCTGAGCTCCTTTCGTGCTTCCGGGTTCAGCGCTGCCTCGATCGAGGCGGGCAGGATGCCGGCCGTGAGCGTCGACACCGCCGTTTGCACTGGGGAATATTCCCGCGCTTTGAAAGCCGGGCCGGTTTCTTCAAACGCCTGTGTGGCAGGGTTGTAGGCCTCAGCGTTCGGGTCATACTCCGGCTTGATACGGGTTTGGCCGGTCAGCTGCCCGATCACATCGCCGACGCCACCAGCCCCCATGTTCTTCAATGCGGCCTTCAGCAAGGTCGGCCCGGACCCGCCCACGGCGTTGATGGGGTCTAGGCCGCCACCCGCGACTGTGCCGCCAGTTGCTCCCAAAAACTCAGTGATGGCCTGCAAGACGTTTGGCGCCTCAGTCCATGGGCGCATGGAATCGTATTGCTTGGCCGCGAGTTCGTCGCGCTGCTGCAGGATTGGAGTGTCTGCGCCGAGGGTCGCAATCAGGTTCTTCGTTGCGCTCGCCGTCGAAGCGTTCTCATGGAAGTTCTGCGCAGCGTGCGTGCCCATGCCACGGATGGCGTCGACAAGGACGTTCCCGGTTGCCGTTGGGGCCTTGTCGGCCTCCATCGTCGCCCCAAGAGGGGAGAACAGGGCACCGGCACCACCGAGAGCGGCCTGGCCAAGACCCTGCGTGACGTTCCCCTGCATGATGTCGGAGATACCGCGACCAGCGATATCAGTTCCGCGGAAGAAGTTTTGCTGCAGTGCATCAAGATACGACTGGGGTTCGGCGGCGACGGGCGGTGCCACGGGCTTTGGCGCAGACGGCTTCCCATAAACCGGACGGGCTTCGACGTCGCCAAACTTTGCGAGGAAGTTGTCGCCTTCGAGCATCCCGTTGACGTCACGCGCAAGACCGTTCGGGGTCTCATAGTGCGTCGGGACGGCTACGGTCGCCCATTCATTGTCGTTGCTTGGCCCCTGAAATGGCTCAATCGCCGGTGAGGGCGATTGAGGGGCATTCGGGTTGTGAACGGTGACCCACTCGTCATCTACATTGGCGGAGGCTGCTGCGCCGGATTGTAGTTTTGCCATTGTCCGTTTCTCCAAATTCGATACTTGCTGGGGTCTTTCGTGCTTTGCTGGATCTCGTTTTCAACGGGACCCGATTTGCCTTGTACCACTTGTGGCTGTGGCGCGGGAGTGGCTGGCGCGGCAGGAGCGGCGGGCGCCGATGGGGTCTTCGGCGAGTATGTCGGCGTGCTCCCAAATGCGCCGTACAACATGCCTGGAACGTCACTCTTCTGCGTGAGCTCTGCAATGGCTTGCTTCACCGCGCCGCCAGAGTTCCGCGTCTGCTGGTAAATCTCCGCCGCGCGCTGGATGATTGATATCTTCAGGTTGTCGTCAATCTCACTGCCGTCGCCGATCATTGAATCAACAATGGTCGACAAGGATGTGTCTCCCATGAGGTCGGCTGGCGAAACGTCGAGAGGCACAGGCCCGGCACCGCCCGCGCCGCCGCCCGTGATCCGCAGCAAAGACTTCTGCTCCGGAGTAATTTCCTGCCCGGCCGCAACACGTCCCATGATATCGCCCTGCACCACGGCCGGCGTCTTGTTGCCATGGTAAACAGTCGGATTGTGGCTCTCGTCGAAAGCCGTGATGATATCTCCGGGACCAGCTTTGACGGGCGTATTGTAGAAGCGGTTGTTCGTCCCCTTTTCGTGCATCCTCGCGATGCCGAAGGCGTTCGCCAGTGCTGACGCCTGACGCTCGTCACCAACCCGTTCCTCAGTGAGCGCGAGTTCGTCCTGGCGCGGCACCGTGTAAGCGTCGCCCGGCCGGATCGCGTGACCGGCGCCGACCATAGAAGCGGCGTTCTGCGCGTTCGTCCCGCCCGCGTTTGCTGTGTACCCGAGGATGGCAGCCGAAATCTTTGACGGGTCGATATCGCCTTGGAAGGAGTTCGCGTAAATGTTGCCGAGGAGAGGCTGGACAGAGTCCGGCCCGGTGAACTGGGTGAAGGCCTGTGCCAACCGGTCCCGCGCATCGAGTTGCCCACGGGCGGCGTCGATCCCCACAACCTGCTTGGCAAGCTCCGCCTGCTGCAGTGCCTGTTCCGGCGAGCCGTTGATCATCTGCAGGATGTTGCTGACGACGCCGTTGACGGCAGGGTCAGAGTAGACGCGACGGGGTGCCATCAGTAGAGGCCTCCGAGTGTGAGCCCGGAATACGCGGTCGACGCCCCGGGCGGGAGAATGAAGCTGGACATGGACTTTGGCACGATGTTGGTCGGGGGCTTGGTGGCGACGCCCGGCCCGGCGATCGGGCCGAGGGCCCCGACAACCTGCCCGGCAAGCATCAGCGCGTCACCAAGCGGGTCTTTGCGCTTGGCGTCGGCGGCCCCGACCTGAAGCCCGAGGATGCTCTGATTGCCACGGATGAAGTCGTTGTTGGTGCCGATCGTCTCCATGGTGCGGCCATGGCTGATGGCACGGTCGTTGATGAAGTCCCCGACGCTATCGAGCCCGGCCTGGCCTTCGGCAGTGCGCGCGGCTTCGCGGTTGATGCCACCCACTGCATTTGCAATTGCTCGAGCCGCGACCGGAGAGGCCCCGGCGACGGGCGAGAATGACCCCGCGGACACTGGCGCCGAGGCCTGCGTGAACGCCTGCTTGCGCGAGTTCTTGGCCGCCGTGATGGCCGAGGGGTTCACTCCGCCGAGCGAAATGTTGAACGCCTCCCGAGACCCACCCTCAAGAGCGCTCCGCTCCCGGCGTTCCTTGGCGTACGCGGCCTCGATCGCCTTGTTGGCCCGCTCGCCTGCCATGAAATTGGAAGCGGCCCCTCCTGCGGAGAGACCGGCCGAGAGAAGGGCTGTTGCCGTGATTGGGTCACACATTACGAAACCACCCTGACAGAAGAGGACGCGCGCGGGGTCAGCTGCAGACCCTTGGTGTACTGCCGCCAGTCAATCGGCGGCTGCGCAACATCGGCCCCGATCGCGGTGAGGTTCGTGAAAAGGTCGGCGGTCGGCTGCTGCATCGGCCGGCTGGCGAAGGTCGAGGCCGCGTGGTTCGCAGCTGCAACCGCCGCCGTGGGGTCCGCCGTGGCTCTCAGTTCGCTCACCAGCCCCGAACGGGTGCCTTCAAGCGCTGCTCGCTCAGACGCGGCGAAGTCAAACCCACGCCCGGCCAAGGCCTGCCGCGAGGAGTTCAGGGCGGTGTAAAGGTCCGCATTCTTGGAGATTGCCGTCGACGATGTCTGGCCACCCGGGCCGATATTGCCTGACCGCGCGAGCCCGAACGTTAGCTTGTCCCGGCTATTCCTGAAAGTGTTCATCAGGCCTGGGGCCGCAAAGTCGAAGAACTGCTTGCCGCGGGATTCAAAGTAGGCGGGGTTGAACCGGTCGAAGGCACCGTTGATTTTGGCCATTCCGGTCGTGACGCGCTTCTGGCGCTGCTTTTCGTCCCGCTGCGCTCGCGCCGCTATCCTTGCCTGCGTGTTGTCGGTTCCGAAGCACATAAGTCCACCCTGAATTTGTAAATCTCGATATTGCCTTCTATGCGCTCAAATGTCGCACCGAGCATTTCAAACCATCGAGGGGACTTGGAATTTCCTGCCAAGGCACACGCGTAGATTGAAATGGGGTGCTCCCTCTGGATGAAGTCCAGAATGGTGCGCTTCAATCTTCGCGCCAGCGGCCGGCCGCACTCCGACACCGCTTCGGTAGAAACCATATACACCGACCAAATCCCGGGTGCAAATTCAGTCAGTCCGAAGACCGCAACCGGGTAGCCGTTCCAGACCGCACACCATGAATTCTTCATCTTCAGGCTGCAGAAAAGGCTGATGGATTTCATGCGCCAGTGCGGGCCGAACGCATTGTGAAGTTCCATTGCATTCCAATTCCGCGCGTTCCAGACCACGTATTGGACGGCTTCATCGTTGGTGAGGCAAACCGCCAGTGTCATGTGGCCCGGATCTCGTCGTAGTGGATTGTGACGCCAGAGATTAAAGCCCGGGACGCGGAAGTCGACACAAATCGCAACTTGATGGCGGTCGTGTCCATGTCGAACAGGTTCGAGTCATTGTGATAGGTGACACCAGACACCCGGGAAATGAGGTCTTCAGTCGTCGGATTGTCCGGGTCCGTGTTCGCGTACACATCCCAGACGCCAGACACCGCGACGTCGAGCCCCTTCCACTGCTTCCACGTCGCAATCTTCCGGGCGTTGAGATAGGGCAGCGTGACTTCAGCCGTGCAATCGTCGTATGTCGCGTTGTCGGTTCCTCCGTAAAGGTAGACCGTGTTGCCAGCCCGGCCGTACAAGCGCCGGTTCAGCTTCTCGAATTCGGTGAATGCAGGGACGTCCTCGTACGTCGACCAGGCTTCAATCCCTTCCGCCGCAAATTGCGTGAGCACGTAAATCTTGCCGTTGAGATAGCACCAGTATCGGTTCGTCTCCGGCTCGATCACTGAAATCGCAGCTGCGGCACCAACCGGGTCGTCGGTGATCGACGCAACAATTTCGTCGTCGATCGACGTCCCGATATCATATGTCGAAGCGAGGGAAGTGTTTGCTCGCTGGCGGAGCGAGCGGAAGCCAGAAGAGTGCAGGAAATACGTGTCGATCCCGCCGTAGGCCTGGATACTCTTACCGGCCTCTGTGCCGATGTTTTCAAGAGTCTGGAAAATGGAGTTGTTGTCCGGGTCAGGGTCGACGCTCCAAATCTGCACAACATCGGCCCCGAAGTAGGCAATCGCTTTCTCATAGGGGCACAACCCGTTGATGGACGTCAGCCCGCTCGAGTTGGCGCTCATTGATGTGAACCCGGCGCCAGTCCCGTAATTCCAAAGCGTCGGGTCGTTGACGGCCGAGAACAAGGCAAGAGGGCCGGATGCCGCGTACATCTTCGTGCCAAGCGTGAGGATGTCGGTCGCGCGCTCGCCAGAGACGATACCAGCCCCGAAGACCATGTCCCCGTTTTCTAGATCGTTGATGATGACTTGGAAACGGTCGCCAACGTCAAACGTGCCTCCAACCGTGATTGTCGACTGCTGAGAGATACCAGCGTATGCCGCGACGCCGCCGCTGAAAGCGACCATGTTGTTGTTGAGGGTGGAGTTCAGAGTGGCGACACCAGCGACAGTCGTGCCCATGTCTCTGACCCTGACGTTGCCACCGCAAACGATGTCGAGCTTCAACCCGGTCGTCTTGTTGAACGCGCCGTTGTTTCCACCAACCATCACGTTTGGCCCATCAGCGTAGGCCACGTCGCCGCCAGCGATGATGGCCGCCGCGACGGCCGCGGCTGTGGCGTCATTGGATGTTCCCCAGTCGACGTTTGACGCCACAAGGAACCCGTCAATGGTAACCGATGTGATTTTGTTGACGCCGGCGCTCAGCGTACCAGCGGTGATTTCAAACCCACCAGTGATTGTCACCACGTTTCCCGCTGTGAACCCTGACAGACCGGAGCCGTTCACCGTCGCGCCCGCTCCTGGGGCGGTCCTCACTTCAACCACATCGCCCACTGCGACGGCGGTGTAATCCGGGGACGACACTCCGAGATTGATTGAATCGGCCACAAGCTGAGCTGTGTTGGCGTTGCTCGCTGTCCAGTCAATGTTCGTTGTGAAGAGGGTGGTTCCCGCTGCCGTCAGCTGGTCGACGTAATTCACACCCGGATTGGAAGACCCGCCAGTGATGCGGAACGACGCCACGCCCGGCACTTCGTCCCTGACTGCCACGGCGAACTGCGTGACGGCAGTCACCAGCGTCTGGTCCCCGACCGCGCCGCCGTTGGTCGTCGACGGTGTGACCGTGAACGCGCGCCCGAGAGGGCCTGTAACCGTGATGACTGAGCCAACCGCGCTTGCGGAGTATTCCGGGTGCGCGTCGATCAGAGACGCCAGATGCGTCGCGATCCCACTGTTGTTGACGAAAGCTGAACGTGTGACCCCACCGTACCAGTGCGTGACCAAGGCGGCATCATAGAAGTGGAGGCGCGACCCATCGCTGAAGTCGGCGAGGACGTAAGCCTTTGCTCCGAAGAGGCGGGCCCGGACGACGCCGACCATTGAGGCTCCGTCTGGGTGCTGCAGCCTCTGGTATGCGTACCCTGAGGGCATTGCTGGGTCGACCACCGACCCGAAGACATACAGCAACCCTCCCATGGAGAGGAGGCCAAAGGTGTTGGCCGGTAGCGTTGCATGTGAGACAAATGCCTTCCGCTTTTCAACTTCGCCTCCGCGATTGATGTGGACGTTGCGCGCCTTCAGCAGTGTGGAGGCAGACGTCATAAAGGCCAGACGACGAACGTCCAGCCCATTTTTGAAGTCGTCGACTTGGATGTATGCCATTTTCGCTCCTAGGGAGAGCGAGCGACCAGTACCCTTACGGAGCGCACACCGGCAGGACCACGATGCGGCCCGCCGCCAGACACACCAACGAGACGGCCGCTGCTCAAGTTTTTGCTGGTCTTCACTGAACTGAGGTATTCCTTGGCTTCAAGAAGCTTGGCCTGGCCTTCCTTGGTCCCGGCGCCGCCGAGCCGCGACGCAGCCGCGTAAAGCGCGAGAAGGTCGCCGTCCAAGTGGGACCGGTCAGTGTCGGCGACGAGCTTAGGAAGCTTCTGCATTCCATCGAAGTAGAGCGTGTTCCCGTCGCTTGCGGGGATTGGCCAGACTTCGAACTGCGGTGTCCCGTCCGTGGCGACACGGTGTTTCCACCGCTGCACTGGGTCCTGACGGATGTCTGACCGCGTGTCGATCGCATTGTAATGGTCGGAGTCAATCCCATACTCGACATTCAGGTAGCTGCTTTGGGCCCATCGGATTTGAACCCCGCGAACGTGATCCCAGTCGAGTGTCGTCGGGAAGTCGTACAGGTACTGCCCTGCAACCAAGGTCTTCGTGTGCTCCGTCCACTTATTCTCCCACTCGTACTTGTTGTAGAGAATCCGCTGAACGGAGTTGATCAGGTCGGTGATGGCCTGGTTGTTCTGGATGTTCAACCCAGCATTCGGCGACATGCCGGCGTGGGAGCGCACAAGACTTTTGATTTCTGCGAGTGTCAGTCCAATCGTAGCCATGTGCGCTATTCCTTACTTGTCGAGTTCTTCCCCGTCTTCATCCTTCGGCTCGTCGAGGAGGATGTCGTCGTCCATGGCGTCCGCGGACGGGAGGTCGTCGCCATCATCATCCTCAGACGCGTCGAGCGCAACTGGCGTCTCGAGCATCTTGTCGGTTTCCGCAAGTTCGTCGGGCCGGAGGGGCGTGAATTCGGCAGACTTGCGGTCTGTGAACGTCTTCGCCGGCTTGGTGATTTCCTGCGGGAGAACCGGAGCCGCACCCGGGTAGCAAAGCGCCACGATCGGCTGGTTGTTCTCCGTGGCCATCTGGTACTTGTTGGCCAGACGAGCAAACTCTTCCGCGTCCGACACGTTGCGATCGCCGATGTACTTGATTTTCACCACGGCGTCGTCGCCATGGATGCGTCTCAGAACGACAATCTCTGCCGCCGTAACGCGAGGAAGGGGCAGCTGCATGGTCTGCCCCCCCTTATGCCTGCAAATGCACGAATAAAGTCGCACGGGATGCTCCCTACCAGGGCGCGTCCGCCGACTATCCGGCGAACTGCGGTGCCCCTCTATACCCCGGGTCCGGAACCGCGACAAGTAGTTGGAGGGCCTTCGTGCCGTCTGGGGCGCCGTTGGGGACGTATGTCCCGCGGACGTCACCAGTCGTTGCCGTAGCCGTCGAAGTGACGCCAGCAACCACCGTACCGGCCGTTGCGACTGCGTCGTTTTCGATTTCACGGAGGATGAACGTGCCGTTCTTCAGGAAGACCGGCAGGCCGAGCACGTTTCCGAACCCGATCGAGACGTTGCCAGCGGCAGCGGCGTCAATCGTGATCGACGTGATCTTGGAGAAGGCCTTCTTACCAGCCGCGACACCAGCGTTGGCACCCGTGACGTTTTCGACAACAGTCGCGCCGTACTCATCCTTGCCGGTGATGACAAAGGTGCGTCCGGAGTCGTTGCCGACAGACGTGATGATGATGTTGCGGGGGACGTCAAGGGTCGACTGCAGGAGCGCAAGAGCGCCGCCTGCACCGATCGCTGCAGCTGCGCGGAAGTAAACCGCGCTTGTCGCAATCGGGGAGCCGAGATCCAGCGACAGGGACTGGAAGAACACAGTCCGCAGGGCCTCACCTTCCTCGTTCGTGCGCGACGGGAACTGAGCTCCCATCGTGTCGAGCTCGACGTACACCTCCGTCCCCGCAGGGATGGTCGTGACGCCAAGGTAGGTGATTGTCGCGACGGTTGCGCCGAACGCAATCGTGAAACCCTTCGGGGCTTCAAGCGATGCGCCAAGCACATTCATGCGGTGGCGCTTGCCACTCTTGAAATTGCCGGCAGATGTACCGGCAGGATAGGCGACAGTGAACGTGCCGCTGGTTGCCACGGCGGCGCCGAGCACAAGGCGCTGAGTTTTTCTGGACATTTCAGATACTCCAAAAATGTTGACGGGGAGGCGGTAGCGGCCGGGTCACCCCGGCCACCAGAATGCTATGACCAGGACGTCGCCACTTCCCAGACGGCGTTGCCGTTGTTCTTGCGGGAAATGAGGGCGCCGGTCCACGTCACTGCGCGGTACAGCACGTAACGGTTTTCCGGACGTGCTGGCGCGTGCTTCTTCATGTTTTCACCACGCATCGGCATGAGCATGATGTGACGCATGTCGAAGGCGTACGCGAAGTAGTTCAGGCCGATTTCATCCAGATACGGCTCGTACTCGAAGGTGCCGATGCCGCGAATGGTGATCTTGCCGATACCAACGTCAACTTCGTCCTTGGCGAACCCAGTCTGGGTGTAGAAGCCCTTTGCGTGGACTTCGTCTTCCAGAGCCTGAATGAAGCCGGAACCCGCCGCGATGTGCGACGGACGGCCGCCGTAACGCAGAAGCTGGCGACGGTCGGCGCGCAGCTGCTTTGTCAGCGTTGAGTTTGCAGTCGACGGTGTGATCTTGCCCGCGCCCGTGCGAGCGAGGTTTCTCCACCACGTATTCTGCGAAGAGTCGATGCCGCCGATGATGCCGGTGGTCGGGGTGGTGCGTACCAAGGCCTGAATGCCCGGGAACACCTTCGCCGACTGCGTGCCGTCACCCCAGAGGATGGTCTGGAAAGAGCGCTCCAGGCCTTCGTCCATGTCGTCAAGCTTGTCTTCGAACAGCTTCGAAATGACGAGATGGTCGTCTTCCGAAAGCTGCTTCACGTTCTCACCCGAGAGCGAGTCCGTGACGTTGATGCCCTGCTGCTTGAGTTCGGTGTGGGTGATGCCGATACCGCCGTGCAACTCAAACCACTCGTACGAGAACTGCTTGATGTTGGCGGGGTTGGAGTAGGTCACCGCGTCGTCGTACGAATACCCCATGAAGGTCGTGGTGTAGTCGCCCTTGACGTTGCCGCGAATGAGCTGCTTGCCACCAGGGAATTCCTTCTGGTTGGCGCGGAACTTAGCCAGCGTCGGCTTTTCCTGCAGTGACTGCGCCGTTGGCTTGCCACGGATGTAGTGGTCGAGCGAGGCGTTGGCGAGGGAGGCGAATTCGTCGGCAGAAAGTTGGATGTCCATTTTTCAGTCCTCATTTGAGGACGCTACCCACCCCCTCGTGTTTTCGCGAGGACTTGCCGGGTAACGTCGAGCATGGTCTGAGGCGCCTTGCTTGCCTGAGCCGGGGATTGGTTTGTTGTCTCGGTACGAAGGGGCTTCACTTCCGGCTTCGGCGGGATGACCTTCTTCAAATTCGCCTTCACCGCATCGTAGGCGTCCTGACACATCTTGCGCGCCAGAGCCGCTGTGATTGCCGGCGCTTCCTTCTGGGAGCGGTGTGCGGCGACGAGAGCGGTAAGCTTGTCGTTCACCATATCGGCAATCTTGTCTACGTCCGGGTCTTTGGCTTTGATTTCCGTCCACCACTTGGTGGTTTCGGTCTTTATCTCGGCCGCGGCCCGCTGCTGTGTTTCGGCGGTATTCGAAGTTTCAAGCTGCGTTGCCCGAGCCTGCGCCTTCGCACTTGTGCTCCGGGCAGTCAGCAATTCCTTTGCTGCAGCTTCGGAGATTTCGCCAGCTTCCACACGGTCCTGAAGGTCCTTGGGTAGCTCGCGACCAAGATGGATTGCCAGCCTGTTGCGAAGGTCTTCGACCACTTCCATCGCGGCTTCCGGGTCTGTCTTCATCAGGCCCATGATCGCCTGGCCGTATTTGAACTCGTCTTCTGAGACGTGGTTCTCGGCCATGAACTGCTGCACAGACTTTCCGATTTCAGCCAGAGGCGTCACTTCGGCGACTTGTGCGGTCAGTCTCTCGACTTCGGCGTTCGCAGTTTTGTACTTCGTGTTCAGGTCGACCCATCGTGGGTGCTTGTGAAACGGAGGCTCGTCCTTGGTTTCAGGCTTGCCCGGCTCGGACTTACCATCATCCTTGGATGATTTCTGCTCATTCGGTTTTGCTTCCGGCGTAGAAGCGGTTTCCGCCTTCTTCGCAGCCTCTTTGCGGCTTTCCGTCAGAACATTCCGGACAACGTCCTTGATTTCCTTCGGTGCCTCAGGGGCCGGTTTCGCATCGCTTTCCGCGACGGGTGCAGGAGACGACTCTGCGGTTTGCGTCTGGGTCTCAGTGACGGGAGTCTCTGAGGTGGTTGTTGTCGACGTCTGCGAGGCGTCATTATCGGCAGATGAATGGACGGGCAAGTTCAACCTCTTGTGTTCGTCCGCAAGCGGATTACCACCGATTGAACTTTACTGTCAACCAGCCGGGGCCATGGTGGGGGCAGGGAAGGCCGGTTGCGCCCCGCCCGGACGCTGCCCCGGCGCCGGCGCATTGTCGGCCCCAGCCCCGCCCTGGGCGTTCGGGTCGCTCTCCGGGTCGCCCGTCGACGGCTGGACCGCGGACTTGCCTGCCATGGCGTTCATGGCCGTGATCGACGGCATAGACGCGTCAAAGGCGTCGGTCAGGTCCAAGTCAGGGTCCATGGCGTTGAAGGCGCGACGGATGAGGAATTCAGGCTTGAGACCCGGCAGCTGCACAAGGTACGGCGCCATGCGCTCCATCGCGGCGACTTGCTGAGCCGCATTCGCCCGCTTGGACGAACTCCCGTCGACCTTCAGGAACAACTCCTTCGACATATCCCCGCCCGACAGCTGGGGCCAAGCCGCCCCGCGCCCGACCAGAACCTGCGCCGTCTCGAACGAAACCTCCCGCAGCATCAAGATACCGCAGTCCCGCGCGACCGCGGCGAGCACGGAATCCAAGTCGTCGACGTTGGATTCAGACGAAACGGTTCGGGAGCCCTCGGCGATCGAGTTTTCCGTGGCCGTCGCGCCCGTTGTCTCGCCAATGACCGGCGATGTGGACCCGGACGTGCGCTGCATGTCCGAATAGTCACTTTCCGTCTCGTAAAGAGAGGGGTCGACCGGGTGCTTCAGAACGGCCTGAAACACATCGGCCGCTTTCACGCCTTCCTTCAAGCCAGCAAGTTTGATGATGGCGTGGTCGGGATAGTCGCTGGAAATGGCCTTCAGGTCCTCATTGTCGGCGGATTCCGCAGACATGACGTACAGAGGCCGGTTTGCGATGCGATGCTGCCGGATGGCCTCGCGCTTGCGGTTGTACTCCTCCTGCATCGAGCGCAGCACGCGCACGTCCGATGGCGGGAAGATGTTGCCCTCGGCCTCGCAGTCGTTGGTCGTGAAGGGGTAATACGGGAAAAACTGGTCGCACTTCACGTCTGGCGCGCGCGGCGGTGCCAAGAAGCCCTTGTACCCGTCAGCGATCGTGTAAACCATGCCGGAGCGCTTGTCGTACACGTACCACCAGCACACAAGCGGGTCATCCTTGTCAGATGAACCCTGCAGCCGCATGAACTCCCAGTATTTATCGTCCTCCTGGGCCTCAAGCCCGGTCGCATTCGTGCCCGTGGTGACGTACGCCCGGTAATTGCCGGAGACGTCGACCTTGAACTTCTCCTTCACGCGCGACTTTCGCCACATGAATTGCTCGGCAACAAACCGGGACCCGACCCAGCCAATGAGCGATGTCGTTTCCGCGTCGGGGATGATGTTCCACGATTGCGGAAAATCGAACACAGGACCCTCGCGCATTTCGGCCGGCGCGGCCAAAGCCTCCTGCAGCATCATCTTGGCCTCGGCGACCGCCGCCGACTCCGGGTCCGCATCCGGCTTCGTCGTGTCAGCAATCAGCCGCTCGAGGTGCGCCAGCCGCTCCCGCGCGTCGGCAATGCGGGACTCCCGGATCTCCTGCGTGTCGTCCAAACGCTGGAACCCAAGCTTGATGTACGACACCCCGCAAATGACCGATCGGCGCGCGTACCGCTTCATCTGAACCTTGAATGACGGCGTCTGCTCCGACAGGTAGTGCTCGAACAGAAGTTCCATCGTGCGGCCCACACGGTCGTACATCTTGCGTGACGCCATTCCTTCCTGCACGTCCTGCACGATCGCCATGTCTTCCGGCGTGATGATGCCCTGCATGACCCGCTGCTCGATTTGCATCAGCGTGTCCATGTCCTCATCCCACAGAATGAAGTCCATGCGCTTCTTGCGTTCGGCCCGGAACGTAGGGTCCTTGGGGTACAGTGCGTCCACTTTCTTGCGAACAATCTGCTGCGTCAAGTTCGCGATGTACCTGTTCTCTTCGTAAATGGAGTTCTGCCCCACCCACTGGATTCCATAGTGGAACTTCGCGTCCGCCCGCATCCCGGACAACGCCTTGCTCCACTTCTCGCGCGACGCCCTGACCTCCTCGGTCAGCTGCTTCACAAGCTTCACTTCATCGGGGGCGATTTCAACGCCGTTCTCTTCGTCCATCAGCCTGTCCTCATCACATTAAGCTTGTTGTTGTCATTCGCCACGCGGCGCGCATTCGACTTGACCCAACCATACGTCCCGGTCTCGTACTCTTTCTCTTTTTCCTTCGGCGCCGAAGCCCGCAGTATCCGCTCGAGCCCGCGCCCAAGGTTCGCCATCGCGTCAACAACGTCATCGTGCGAGCCGTTGTCAAACTTCAGCATTTCCGTCTTCGCAGACTGATACTGCGAGTGGTATGCCGGCCACCGGACCTGGCGCTGAGACATGAGCGCAATGATCGGCTGTGCCTTCTGCACCTTGTCTTCTTTTTCGGACAATTCAGTCAATGGGATGAAAACGCGCTTCTTGCGCATTTCACGCCACAGAAACGGCCCGATCGACCCCGTGATGTGGTCTTTACCTGCCCACCAGCGCACCGGCTTGTAATTGGTCTGTAGACGGAGCATTTCGTCGACCTGCTGCAGCGTGTTGATCCGCTTCCAGATGATGTCGACAATCCAGATGATACCCTCCTGGTCCACACCCGCGATGATGATGCACGTCCGGTCGTTCTTCTGTTTCGACTTCACCGCGTGGTCAGACGCCGCAAACATGCGCAATCTCTTCGGCCGATCGGTTGGCTTCGCGTAAGTCACGAACATATCCGACCGGAAGTAGTCGCCATCGTCCGGCGTCGGCCGCTGCTGGTACAAACTCTCAAACCCGACCGGGTTTTTGCGCTTGAACGCCAGCAACCACTCGCGACCGAACTTCGCTTCCCAAAGAGCTTCGCCCGGCTTGCGGCCGAGCGGGTCATCTTCTTCAGCAAGCGCCGGCATGTTGATGATTGACCAACGCGCCGCTTCTTCCTCGTTGTAGTGCGGGTTCTCCGGGTCAGTAATCCGGCCGACGATATCGTCGTCGTGCCACCGCGTGAGCATGACGATGATAACGCCCGTGTCCGACATGAGACGCGTCGAAACAACGTCCTGAAACCAGTCCCAAACGTCATCACGCAGCGTCGGCGACTTCGCTTCCTTCCGGTCCTTGAACGGGTCGTCGACAATGAAGTAGTCAGCACCGCGGCCAGTCGTCGTACCCTTGCGCCCGACGCAGGCAATCATCCCGTTCTCGTCCGTCGCCAGCAAATTCTGCGCCTTGCCGCCCTTCGTCAGGTGCGTATTCGGGAAAATGTCCGCATATGTCGGGTGCTGGATGATTGTCCGGATGCGACGCCCGAAATCGTTCGCCAATCGTTCGTTGTAACAGCCAACAATGATGTTCGCGTACGGGTCCTGGCCCAAAATATGCGCCGGCATCAACTCAGTCGTCAGTCGCGACTTGCCATGACGGGGCGGCGCGCACAAAATCACGAATTGAAGCTTCTTTTGCTCCACTTGCTCGAGCGCACCCGCAATCGCGTGGTGGTGTATCTGCGCCGAGTACCGCGAAAGGTTGGGATTGTCCGGCTCCGCCTTGTCCGGCATCATCAATTCCGCGAACGGGATCAATTTAGTCCGTGCAAGGACGATTTTCTCCTCGCGCTGCAAGGCCCACAAGTCACGCAACGCCCCAACACGCGCCTCTTGCGCCACTTTATCGGGGTTCCAACCAGTCAGGGCCTCGAAACTGGTGTCCGTCATGACTACTGGGCCGTGTTCGCGTTCGTGGAATAGAGAATAGTCACCCCGTGAAGCCGCGCATCGGCGCTCATTGTGTCCCCGGCGTCGCTTTGCAACCGCGTAATCTGGATGTAAACCGCATCGCTCACCGCAGGCGTGCCCGAAAACGTCATCGCAGGCGTCTCCGCCGACACCATCAAGTCACCAACCGCCGTCACCGTGTCCTGGACCGTCACTTGCGTCCCGCAGGCCACGTCCAACGCGTCGTCGTCGCCGATCGCAACCCCCTTGATCGCCCAAACCACGTTCCCAGACCCCGACGCGTTCGACCAATGGAACTTCGCCGTGATCGTCCCGCGGTCCCAGTTCTTCATGTCCGTGATCGGCAGGAACATCCCAAGCGTTTCATCCGTCGCAACCCCGTCAAACCCGCGGTGCTGGAACATGATCTTGTTCGTCGTCGTCTCAACCGTCGCAATCGCAGCCGGTGGCGCCGAGGCCGGGGTCAAAAACCGGTCGATCGTCAGATACATCGACTGCTTGCCCGCCCCAACCTCCGACAGCAACGGCTTGTGCAGCGTCCCGTCCGACAGCTTCCGCGCCATCAACTCGTAATCAGCCTGCAGCGCCGGCGTCGTATCCGTCGAAGACGTGATCGCGTTCGAGAAGAAATTCGGCACCGCCACCTTGTTCGACGCGTTCGCATCAGACCCGTCGATAAACGGTATCGAATCCGCGCTCACCCCGCCCGTGTTGTCGAGCGTCAACGCGTTCAAATTGTCCGCCGACAAAACCCCCGCGTTCGTCAACACGTTCGCCGCCGTGTCCAACCCCACCAAAACCCGCGCCGCCGCCGCGTTCGCCGCCCCCAACACCGACGCCCCAAACGCCGTGTACGTGGGCGTCAGCCCAATCCACTTCACCGCCGTCAAATCCGTCGCGAAAACCCCCGAAGTGTGCGCCACCACGCACACATACGTCACCC
>Ga0209175_10000373_pt1 | contig 28005 bp, 27 predicted proteins | sample JI91814C2DNA_FD_187506 | JGI IMG/M metagenome (GOLD analysis project Ga0209175, IMG submission 187506) | Wastewater effluent complex algal communities from Wisconsin, to seasonally profile nutrient transformation and Carbon sequestration -... | ecosystem: Engineered > WWTP > Effluent > Algae...
AGCATGTCGTCGGCGCGCCTGGGGCCGAGCGGTGGCGGGCTTTCGAGCACGGCCCGCATGATGTTGCTGTCGTGCCCGAGCAGGCGTTCCAGGGTGGCGCCGGTGGGCGCCGTGGCGGCGGGATCGTCCGGCCCGCCGAGGCGCTGGTCCTTGACCATGCCGCCGACGATCTTGGTCGGCAGGATGGAGGCCAGGCTGGTGAGCTTGCGCGCCTGGGCGGGGTCGAGGGCCAGCAGGGTGCCGATGGCGGCGGAGTCTTCGGGCTTGAGCAGGTCGATCCAGGCGTAGCGCCGTTTGACCTCGTTCATCACCTCCTTGACCATGCGGGTGCCGGCGTTGGGGTGCCACTCGTCGGCGGGCAGCGGCTGGCGTACGTTGAGGCGTCGCCCGAGGCGGGCCAGATCCTCGTAGCGGTTGTAGTTCCAGGCGTCGACTTCGTTGCCGTGGGTGCAATAGACGGGTTCGCCGCCCACCGTGCAGGGGTAGCCGGCGCCGGTGGTGGAAAACTCGATGCGGGCGCGGGCATCGAGCTTGCCGCCGGCCAGGCGCTCGACCAGCATGCGCTGGACGGCGGGCAGGGCCAGCTCGATGTCATGGTTGCCGATGACGATGACGAGGGTCCGGTTCTTGGTCTTGACGAACTCGGCGAGGGCCAGCCAGATGTCCCGGAAGGCGTCGCGCTCGATGATGTCCTGCACCACCCGGACCGCGTTATCCATTGCCACATAGCCGGTAACCGCGTCTTCGGCGAGGGTGTCGATGACGTCGCCGTTGAGTACCAGCGCCAGGCGCCGGTCTGGCGTTTGTGTGCTCAGCCGGCGGATGAAGCCGGCCAGCCGCCTGGTTTCGCGGAGGATCTGGAAGCCCGGCAGGCCTCCCATGTGCAGGTCGGAAACGACGTACAGGTCGTCGAAGTCGGGGAGTTCCGGCATGGTGGCCTCGTCTGGCTGCAAAGGCCGGATCGACGGAGCCCCTCGCCCTGTCTGGATCTCAGCCGTGTTGCCTGTAGTCAAGCATAGGGCATGGGTAAGTCAAGCGGCGGGCTGGATCAGCGCGCCGCATCCAATGCCTTGGCGAAAACCTCGGCCGCCTGGAAACCGATGATGCGCAGGTTCTTGCGCTCGGCACCGGCGGCGTCGAAGAAGATGATGCCGGGTGGGCCGAACAGCCCGAAGCGTTTGAGCAGCGCCTTGTCGGCGTCGTTGTTGGCGGTGACGTCGGCCTGGATGAGCTGGAAGCCTTGCAGGCGCCGGGCCACGGCCGGGTCGGTAAAGGTGAAGCGCTCCATCTCCTTGCAGGAGATGCACCAGTCGGCATAGAAATCGAGCATTACCGGGCGCTTGGCGGTTTTCAGGATCTGGTCGAGTTCTTCCACCGAGCTTACGCGCTGGAACCGGGTTTCGGCGGCCGGCGCGGTGGCGGCCTGGGCGCGCAGGACGGCCAGCGGTTGCAGCGGATCGCGGGAGCCGGCGAGGGCGCCGAGGAAAAGCGCCGCTCCGGCGATCAGCGCCAGCACGCCCCAGCCTTTCCAGAAGCGCTGCCACCCGCTGGCGTGGGGCGGCAGCGGATCGAGGGCGTGGAGGTAGATGGCCGACACGACCAGCAGCCCGGCCCACGCCAGCATGCTCACGATGCCCGGCAGCACCGGCGCGACGAGCCACACCGCGGTGGCCAGCAGCGCCACGCCGAAGGCGCGCTTGACGCCTTCCATCCACGGGCCCGGCTTGGGCAGGGTGCTGCGCGCCAGCACGCCAACTGCGATCAACGGCGCGCCCATGCCGAGGGCCATGACAAAGAGCGCCACGCCGCCCAGCACGGCGTTGCCGGTCTTGGCGATGTAGAGCAGGGCGCCGGCCAGCGGTGCCGCCACGCAGGGGCCGACGATCAGCGCCGACAGGGCACCCATCGCGACGACGCCGGCCGGAGAGCCTCCCTTCTGGTGATTGGCGTTATCCGAAAGTCTGCTTTGCAGCGCGGTGGGCAGTTGCAGCTCGTAGAAGCCGAACATCGACAGCGACAGCGCGACGAAAACCAGCGCGAAGCCGCCGAGCACCCAGGGGTTTTGCAGGGCTGCCGACAAGAGCGTGCCCGACAGCCCCGCGGCAACTCCGGCTGCTGCGTAGGTGACGGCCATGCCCAGCACGTAAAGGGTCGACAGGCTGAAGGCGCGACCTTTGGAGATGCTGTGGCCGTGACCGACGATGATTCCGGAAAGAATCGGGATCATCGGGAACACGCAGGGCGTGAGGGCCAGCAACAGGCCAAAGCCGAAGAAGCTGGCGAGGGTGGCGAGGGTGGAGCCGCCCGCCAGCAGCCTGGCGATGCGGCCGGATTCATCGTGCTCGTCAGCGGCATCAGGAGCGGACGTGCTGGCCGCTGCCGGCGGGGCCTTGCTCCGGCCCAGCGCGCGGGCGAGGAAGCCTTCGCCGCCGCCGGCGCTGGCCAGCGCCACTTCTACGGCGTGGGTTTGCGGCGGATAGCAGATGCCCATGTCGGCGCAGCCCTGGCTGGTGAGGTTCAGCGTGAAAGGCGGCTGGCCGGCGGTGACGGGCAGCGTGAACACCAGTTCGTCGCGGTAGATCTCGACCTCGCCGAAGGCGTCGTCCTTCTTGGGCTTGCCGGGGGGCAGGGCGGGCTCGCCGAAGCTGATGCCGTCGGCCTCGAACCTGAAGCGGTGGCGGTAGAGGTAGTAGTCGTCGGCCACCTGGAAGCGGATCTCGACGGTTTTGTCGTCGATGGCGCGGGCGGTGGCGCGAAAGGCCTGGTCGGCGGGCAGGGGCTCGCCGGCGGCATGGGCGCCGAAGGCGGCCAGCAGGAAGGCGAAGAAAAGGGCGAAGAGTCGGATCGTGCGGATCATGGCCGGCAGTTTGGGGGCCGCAGCGCGGCGTGGCCCCCGGATGGATCTGGAATCGGGTTCAGGGATGGCGGTCTGCCGTTTCGGCGCCCACCCAGGCCAGGTAGGCGGGCAGGCCTTCATGGAGAGGGACTGCGACGATCTCGGGAAGTTCGTAGGGGTGGGCCGCGGTGAGGGCGGCCTGCAGTGCCGGGTAGCGGGCGAGGGTGGTCTTGATGAGCAGCGGAATCTCGGTGGCGGTTTCGACCGCGTCGTTCCAGCGATAGACGGAGGTGCACGGCGCCATGATGTTCACGCAGGCGGCGAGTCGCCGCTCGACCAGCAGCCGGCCGATGCGCCCGGCGCTGTCGGCGTCGGGCAGGTTGGTGAGGACGAGAAGGGTTTCTTCGGGTGTGCTCATGATTTCATTTGAGGAGCCGGCGCCGGGTTAGTGCCAGGGCCAGCCAGAAGGCCAGCACGGTGACTACGCCCAGAACGGCGAGGTGCAGGCCGGCCTGCTGCGGCACCTGGCCGAGCAGCAGCGGCCGCACGACGCTGACGGCGTGACTGAGGGGGAGCAGGTCGGCGATCGTCCGCACGCTGTCCGGCAATTGGCTTTGAGGAAAGAACACGCCGGACATCAGCGTCATGGGGGTGATGAACAGGGTGAAGTAGTACATGAAGAAATCGTAGCTCGGCGCCAGCGCGGTCATGATCAGGCCGAGTGCGGCGAAGCACAGGCCGGCGAGGAAGATCACCGGAATGGCGGCCAGCGCCAGCGCCGAAGCGGTGAAGCCGAAGATCGCGATCACGGCGAGGATGGCGGTGCCGGCGAGGCAGGATTTGCTGGCCGCCCACACCAGTTCGGCCGCCACGATGTCGTCGAGGGCGACCGGCGCGTTCATGATCGCCTCCCAGGTTTTCTGCACGTGCATGCGTGAAAAACCCGAGTAGAGCACCTCGAAGGTGGCGGCGTTCATGGTGGAGTAGCAGAGGGTTCCGCCGGCCAGAAAGGCGATGTAGGACACGCCTTCGACTTCGGGCACCAGCATGCCCAGGCCGTAGCCCAGGCCCAGCATGTAGATCACCGGGTCGGCCAGGTTGCCGACGATGGAGGGCAGCGCGAGCTTGCGCCAGACGAGAAAGTTGCGCCGCCACACGGCAAACAGGCGCAGCGACAGGCGGGGCAGAGCGAAGTGCGTGGGCGTCATGGGCGGGGCTTAACGCCAGGGCAAAAATTGTAGTGGGCCGGATCGGTGCGCATGCCTGGCGTGTTCACAGGTGTTCAGTCGCGCAGTTCGCGGCCGGTCAGCTTCAGGAAAACGTCTTCCAGATTGGCCGGGCGGTGCAGGGAGCGCAGGCCGGGCTGGCGGGCCAGGTGGGCCAGCAGCGAGGTGGCGTCGTCGGTGTAGCAAAAGGCGGTTTCGCCGCTGATCTCGCAGCGCTTGCTGAATGTGGCGGCGTTGGCTTCGGCCCAGGCTGCGGCGCCGGCGCCAGTGTTGTCCCATTCGCCGAAAACCTCGACGACCTGGGGCTCGATGTGGGCGGCGATGACTTCCCGCGGCGTGCCCTGAACCAGAATCCGGCCGGCGTCGAGAATGGCCAGGCGGTTGGCGAGGCGTTCGGCTTCGTCCATGAAATGGGTGGTGAGCAGGATTGTCGTGCCCTCGGCGGTAAGCCGGCGCAGGCGTTCCCAGATCAGGTGGCGGGCCTGGGGGTCGAGGCCGGTGGTGGGTTCATCGAGGATCAGCAGTTCGGGCTTGTTCACCAGCGCGCGGGCCAGCGTAAGGCGCCGCTTCATGCCGCCGGAGAGCGACTGGATGCGGGCCTTGTCCTTGCCTTCGAGGCCGGCAAAGGCGAGCAGCTCAGGGATGCGCGGGCGGATCTCGCTTTCGCGCATGCCGAAATAGCCGGCGAACACGATCAGGTTTTCGGCGCAGGTGAAATCCGGGTCGAGGCTGTCGAGCTGGGGCACCACGCCCACGCGGGCGCGGGCTTCGCGGGCCTGCTCGGGCACCGGCAGGCCGCACAAGCTGATGCTGCCGCCGCTGGCCCCGGTGAGGCCGAGGGCGCAGCGCAGGGTGGTGGTCTTGCCGGCGCCGTTGGGGCCGAGCAGCGCGAAGCATTCGCCGGGACGCAGTTTCAGGTCGATGCCGCGCACGACTTCCTTTGCGTCGGCGCCACTGCCGAAGCGTTTGACGAGGCCGGTGATTTCCAGGGGCATCAGACGGCCGGCGGTACGGTGCTGGCGAAGGACGGCCGGGCGAACAGTTTGGCCGCCCAGGCGCTGAGCTCCGGGTGGGTGGTGCGCCAGTGCAGGTGCCCGAAGCGGAAGTCGAGATAGCCGAGGGTGCAGCCCACCGCGATGTCGGCGATGTTGATCAGCGCGCCGCCAAAGCCCTTGCGTTGCAGGAGGCGTTCTTCGAGAGCGGCGAGGCCGCGCTGGATCTTGGCGAGCTGGCGCTCGATGGTGTCGGCGTCCTGCTGGCCGGCGGGGCGGCGGGCTTCGAGGAAGGCGGTGACGGCGGCGTCGGTGATGCCGTCGGCCAACGCCTCGGTTTGGCGCACCGGCAGGTTGGCGACGCGGTCGACAGGCATCAGGGGCGGGCCGCCGAGGGTTTCGAGGTAGAGCGAGATCACCGGCGAGTCGTACCACACCCCGCCGTCGTCGGCGACCAGCGCCGGCACCTTGCCCAGCGGGTTGTAGGCCGGCACGTTGGTTTCGGGCAGCCACGGAATGTCCACTTCCAGCGCGCAGGTCAGGCCCTTTTCGGCGATGGCGATGCGGATTTTGCGGGCGTAGGGGCTGGTGAGCGAGGCGATCAGTTTCATGGCGCCACCTGCCGGATCGTCCCGAAGGCGGCGCTCGAGCCCTTGGGGGGCTGCGGGCGAAGTGAGCGTTGGGGGTGTGTCATAGGGGGCTCCAGGCGCGTTCGATGATCTTGCGGATGACGTGCAGTTTGCCGTGGAAGAAATGATCGGCACCCGGCACGACGACGACGGGAAGCTCTTGCGGCGCGGCCCATTCCATCACATTGGCGAGGGCGACGGTTGCGTCGGCTTCACCGTGGATGATCAGCGAGTCGTCCGGCACCGGCAGGGTGGCGTAGCTGCGTGCGCCGGTTACGCTGCCGGCGGCGGTGCCCACCAGTACGATGCGCCGAGCCGGCGTGACGCCGTCGGCCAGCCGCGCGGCCACGCGGGTTTGCACGAAGGCGCCGAAGGAGAAGCCGCCCAGCGCCAGGGGCATGCCGCCCCAGCGGCTTTGCGCCCAGGCGATCACGGCCAGCATGTCTTCTGTTTCGGCGCCGCCGTGGTCGTGTTCGCCAACGCTCTTGCCCACGCCGCGGAAGTTGGGCCGCAGCGCCGCGTAGCCCAGGTCGCGAAACACGCGGGCCAGGGTGTGGGCAACCTTGTTGGTGTTGCTGCCATGGAACAGAGGGTGCGGATGGCAGATCAGCGCGATGCCGCGGACGTGCTGCGGCGTGTCGATGATCAGTTCGATCGGGCCGTCGGGGCCGTTGATGAGGGCGGTTTCGGTGGCGGCCATGGTCAGATCTTCAGGCGTTCGACGACGCGGCCGTGCTGCAGGTGCTCGGAGATGATCTCGTCCACGTCGTTCTTGTCGATAAAGGTGTACCAGACGTTGTCGGGGTACACCACGAGCACCGGGCCCTCGTCGCAGCGCCCGAGGCAGCCGGCCTTGTTGATGCGCACCTGGCCCTTGCCGCGCAGGTCGAGTTCGGCGATGCGATCCTTGGCGTAGGTTTGAAGCTCGACGGCGGCGTGGTTGGCGCAGGAAATGTCGCCTTCGGGGCGCTGGTTGCAGCAGAAGAAAACGTGGTGCTTGAAGTAGCTCATCGGGTGTCTCGGCAATCGGTTCTTGAAGTGACCGTGATTATCTGCCAATCGTTCCGCTGCGTGGCAGCTTCAGCGGCCGCGGTAAGGGTCGCGGGCGTTGCTGGCACCGAGCAGGCCCAGGTAGGCGAAGGCGATGAAGGGCCACAGGCTGGCGGTGAGTTGGGTAAGGCCGTGGAAGTTGAGGAAGTTGCCCTGCTGGATCAGCGCTGCGTCGCTGGGCAGGAAGGGGTTTTCGGGGGCCAGGTTGACCAGCGCCGTGCCCACCAGCAGCGCCATGCCGGCCAGCATGGCGTGACTGCGGGCTGGCAGCAGCAGGCACACGCCGAGCAGCGCGGCACCGGCCGCAAGGCCGATCTGGCCGCCCGGTGTGGCCCAGTGCAGCGGGTCGCCGGGAGCGAAGAAGCTGGCCGAGGCGAGCGTCTTGGCGCCCAGCCCGAGAAGGAGCATCAGCACGATGGGCCAGGGGCTCCAGGTGCGCATCATGCTGCGTGCGGTGAGGCCCACGGCGAGCATCTGGCTGGCGGCGATGGCGGCTTCGACCTTCACGAAGCGGGTCGGGTTGAATTGGAGCGGGGTGGGCAGGTCGAACAGGCGGCGCAGGTCGCCGGTGGCAAAAAGCAGGCTTTCGGGCGTCAGCAGCGTGAGGAGCCACAGGCCCAGCACCACCAGCCCGATTTCGCCCACCTGCCCGCTCACGATGTGGCGTTTGCGCCAGCGGGTCAGCCCGCTGCGCGGGTCGAACAGGCGCCCGCTCCAGAAGCCGCCGGCCAGCGCGCCGATCACCCCGCCGAGGGTGTTGCAGCCCACGTCCACGTTGGACGGCACCCGGCTGGGCAGGAAGTTCTGCAGGGTTTCGACCGACAGGCTGAGCAGGAAGGTGAGGAGGATGGCCGTGACGACCGCCCGGTTCCGCGACAGGCGTTCGGGCAGGGCGGCCGCCAGCGCGAAGCTGAAGGGCACGATGCCGACGACGTTGACCGTGAGATCCACCCACGTGTAGTAGCGCGGCCAGGGCTGCTCGAGGAAGTAGAACACCGGCAGCCCCGGATCCCGCCAGCCGGTGAAGGGGTGCAGGCAGGCATAGACGATCAGCACGCCGTTGGCGGCGGCGAACCAGGCGGCTAGCGGAGAACTGCGGCGGTGGAGGGGCATTGCGTCCGGCGGATTGGCGGGGGTATGGGGCACATTCTAGCCGGGATGGGCGCGCCGGCTGTGGTACGCGCCGCTGGTCGGGGCATGATACCCCTCCTGGCGTTCGGTCAGGCCGGGCCGGGGGCACGGCGATCCACCTGAAACGCGGTTTTCAGCCCTGCCGCAACAAGGGCAGCCGCGCCGTCAGGGCCTCCCAGTCCACGGCATCAAGGGTGTTCTTGACCAGCAGGCCCAGGTCCGTCTCTCCTTCCATCAGCAGGCGCCGGCTGAAGAACAGGGTGTCGGGGTCTTCCTCGCGCAGGGCCAGGGCGAGGTAGTCGCGGGTGGTGGCCGAGATCGTCAGGTCTGGCTGGCGGGTATCGAGGAGCGGGCGAAAACCGCGCGGGGTGAAGGTGAAGCGCAGGGCGAAGCCGGCATCGGTCAGCTTCAGCAGCAGGCGCTTGCCGGTGAGCGGCTCCAGCGTGTCGCGGGGCAGGATGCGGTCGAGGGCCAGGTTGAGGCCGGCGACGAGGGCCAGGGTGGGCGGCAGCTGGGGCAGGCGGGCGCCGATCAGGGCGATGGGGGCGGGCAGGGTGAAGGCAGGGATTTTCATGGCGGGTCTTGCGCCGTTCAGGCGGTGACGAATTGTTCGACGCCCGGCCGGCCGTGCCAGAAGCCGTTGCACGGTGCCTCGGGCAGGAGCGGGATGGCGGCTTTCAGGGCCTCCGCGGGCGGGGTGATGCCGTCGAGCGCGTGGCGGAACAGCCGGATGATGTCGCCGGTGTTTTCGCCCTGCGGGCTGATGCGCAGGATGTCGATGCCATCCGCGGTGATGGCCGGCAGCTCGCCGAGCAGGGTGTGCACGTGGGCGGACTGGGTCTGGATGCCGTTGAGGGTGAGGAAGGGTTCGCCTTCGCGGGTCTTGAGCGGAATGCCGTCGGCGAACTCCAGGCAGCGGAACTCGCAGGTGTCTTTTTGCAGGTTGAAGTGGCGGGCGGTGAAGCAGCGGGCCGAGAAGGCCAGCGGCAGGCGGCCGTGGGCAAAGATTTCGACTTGCATCCCGCGCGCGAGGCCGGCGCGCAGATCAGAGATTTGCTGGCGCGACATTTCCGGCGGGGCGACCCAGCGGGTGGCGCCCATGTCGGCAAACATGGCGAGGGTGCTTGGGTTGAAGATGTTGAGCGTGGGGCCGGCGATCCAGTCGGTGGCGGGGGTGTCGCCGCCGGTGAGCAGATGCACCGCGCCCATGTCGTTGGCTTCGACGCGAAAGCGGCCGTTGGTGATGATGCGGCGCAGGGTCTTGAGGTCGGATTCGGATTCGACCAGCACCTGGCTGGACAGCACGACTTCCTTGCCGGCATCGGCGCAGGCCGCGGCCACGTCGAGCCAGTCGGACAGGCGCAGTTCGTGGCGGCGGGAGCACACGGTTTCGCCGAGATAGACGATATCGACCGGCGCTTCGACCATGTCGGCGTAGAAGGCGAGGGTGGACTGGCGCGGCCAGTAATAGAGCAGGGGGCCGAGGGCGAGTTTTGCGTGGCTCATGGTTGGCGGCTCATTTCCAGGGGCGGTAGTAGGCGCCGAGGGTGTGACTCTGGCCTTCGGAAACCTTGTTGAGTTCGGCCATCCAGGCGGGCTCGACGCGGAAGGGCGCTGCGTCGTTCAGCAGGCGGTCGATGGCGGCGCGCCACACCTTGGTGACTTGCGCCACGTAGGCAGGGCTGCGCTGGCGGCCTTCGATCTTGATGGCGGAGACGCCCACGCGGGCCAGCTCGGGCAGCAGTTCGAGGGTGTTGAGGCTGGTGGGCTCTTCGATGGCGTAATAGGTTTCGCCATTCACGTCGAAGCGGCCCTTGCACAGCGTGGGGTAGCCGGCCCTCTCGCCGTCGGCGAAGCGGTCGATCAGGATGCCGTTGAGGCGGGTTTCCATGCCCTTTGGGGTTTGCTCCCAGCGCACATGCTTGCCCGGCGAGCACGCGCCGTTGCAGTTGGGCGATTCGCCGGTGGCAAAGGCCGACAGCGCACAGCGCCCCTCGACCATCACGCACAGCCCGCCAAAACCGAAAACCTCGATCTCGACCGGCGTGTTGGCAATCACCTGTTCCACCTGGGCCAGCGACAGCACCCGCGGCAGCACGGCGCGGGAAATGCCGAAGTGTTCGAAGTAGAAGTTGATCGCATCGAAGCTGGTGGCCGAACCCTGCACGGACAAATGCAGGCGCAGTTGCGGATGCGTTTTGCGGGCGTAGGCCATGAGGCCGGGGTCGGCGAGGATCACCGCGTCGATGCCGAACTCGGCGGCGCGGTCGACGGCGGCCGTCCAGCGTTGCCAGTTGTCGGTTTGCGGGTAGGTGTTGAGGGCCAGCAGCACCTTGCGGCCACGGGCATGGGCGTAGCGCACGCCCTCTTTGAGGGCCTTGTCGTCGAAGTTGAGCCCGCTGAAATTGCGGGCGTTGGTGGCGTCCTTGAAGCCGAGATAGACGCAATCGGCGCCGTGATCGACGGCTGTTTTGAGGGCGGGCAGGCTGCCGGCGGGGCAGACCAGTTCGATGGAGCGCGCGGAAGTCATGGGCAATCGGGCGGCGTGAATGACGCGGCCGGACTATAGGCGCCCCCCCGGGGTCGGGCCTTGACGGGGGTCAATGGGGCGTCGTGCGGCGCGCGCCTCGCCGCGGCTGCCCCTATAATCCGCCGATTCACCCATCGTCTTTTTTCCGGTTCGCCCCATGTTGTTCTGGTTCGTCATTGCCTACTGGCTGGTCTCGGTTGCCATCGGCCTTCTTGCCGCCACGCGGGTTCACAACACCCGGGATTTCGCCGTGGCCGGCCGTCACCTGCCCTTCTCGATGGTTACGGCAACGGTGTTCGCGACCTGGTTCGGGGCCGAGGCGGTGCTGGGCATCCCGGCGACTTTTCTCAAGGAAGGGCTCGGTGGGGTGGTGGCCGACCCCTTCGGCTCGTCCATGTGCCTGATCCTGGTCGGCTTGTTTTTTGCGGCGCCGCTCTACCGCATGAACCTGCTCACCATCGGCGACTTCTACAAGCGGCGTTATGGCCGCAGTGTCGAGGTGCTCACCACGCTGGCCATCGTGATCTCCTACCTGGGCTGGGTCGGGGCGCAGATCACCGCGCTCGGGCTGGTCTTCAATGTGGTGTCGGCGGGCGCCGTCAGCCAGGTGGCGGGCATGTGGATCGGCTCGATCACCATCCTCGTCTACACCCTGTTCGGCGGCATGTGGGCCGTTGCGGTCACCGATTTTCTGCAGATGATCATCATCGTCATCGGCATGCTGTGGATTGGCAACGAGGTGAGCGGCATGGCCGGCGGCGTGGGCGAGGTGGTGGGGCATGCGCTGAACAGCGGCAAGTTCGCCTTTTTTCCGGCTGCCGACGCCAAGGAGGTAATCGCTTTCGTTGCCGCGGCGGTCACCATGATGCTCGGCTCCATTCCCCAGCAGGATGTCTTCCAGCGCGTGCAGTCGGCCAAAACCGAGAAAATCGCGGTATGGGGCTCGGTGCTGGGAGGCAGCCTGTACCTGGTGTTCGCCTTCGTGCCGATGTTCCTGGCCTACTCGGCCACCCTGATCGACCCGGCGATGGTGGGCCGCCTGATCGACACCGATTCCCAGATGATTCTGCCCGAGCTGGTGCTGTCGCGAGCGCCGATGGTGGCGCAGGTGCTGTTCTTCGGTGCGCTGCTGTCGGCCATCAAGAGCTGCGCCTCGGCCACGCTGCTGGCGCCGTCGGTCACCTTTACCGAGAACATCCTGCGCCCGGCCCTGCCGCATCTGACCGACCGCAAGCTGCTGTTCTGGATGCGCGTCGTGACCTTCTGCTTCACGGTGTTGGTCACGCTGTACGCGATGGTGTCCGACGCCAGCATCTTCAAAATGGTTGAAAACGCCTACCAGATCACCCTGGTTGCGGCCTTCATCCCGCTGCTGGGCGGCCTGTTCTGGCGGCGCGCCACCAACCAGGGGGCGCTGGTGTCGATTTTTTGCGGGATCGGGGTGTGGCTGGCGGTGCATCTGGCCGGTGGCGAGTCGCCTTTCATCCCCGCCCAACTGGCCGGGTTGATGGCCGGCGCCGTCGGCATGCTGGCCGGTTCGCTGGTCCGGCAGTGGGTGCCTCACGACGAAGGGGCGCACGAGCGCCTGCGCCACGGGCACCACGCGGCCGATGTCCACGGCGTAGCCCACGAGGGCATCGGGGCGGTGCATCGGCATTGAGCCGACCCGGCCCGCAGGAACGCCGCCCGCCCCTGCGTGGTCCATCCACAACTGACGCTTTCAAACCGGGAATCTTCACCCTTGAGCCTTCTCCCCTCGCAATCCAGAACCATCGCCGTGGCCCTGACCGGGGCCTCCGGCATGCCTTACGGGCTGCGGCTCGTCGAATGCCTGCTGGCGGCGGGGTGCCGGGTGTGGCTGCTGTATTCGCAAGTGGCGCAAATCGTGGCCCGCCACGAAATGGACCTCGCCCTGCCGGCCCGTCCGGCCGAGGTCGAAGCCATGCTGGCTGCGCGCTTTGGCGCGACCGAAGGCCAGTTGCGGGTGTTCGGGCGCGAAGAGTGGTTTGCGCCGCCGGCATCGGGCTCCAATCCGCCGGACGCGATGGTGGTGTGTCCGTGTTCCATGGGCTCGCTGGCGGCGATCGCGGCGGGGCTGGCGAGCACCCTCATCGAGCGCGCGGCCGACGTGGCGATCAAGGAAGGCCGCAAGCTGATCATCGTGCCGCGGGAGACGCCCTTCTCGCAGTTGCACCTGGAAAACATGCTGCGCCTGGCGCGCATGGGCGTGGTGATCCTGCCGGCCAACCCGGGCTTCTACCACCAACCGCAAAGCGTGGGCGAGCTTGTCGATTTCGTCGTGGCCCGCATCCTCGACCAACTGGGCGTGGCGCACACCCTCATGCCGCGCTGGGGCGAAGGCGATGAGTAAAGATCAACAAAGGACCGAAGCCATGAGCCTAGCCTCTGCGGAGCGCGTGCAACTGCCCGCCGAGATTCCGCTGTTTCCCCTCAAGCTGGTGCTGTTTCCCGATGGCGTGTTGCAACTCAAGCTGTTCGAGGCCCGTTACCTGGACATGGCGGCGCGCTGCATGCGCACCGATTCGCCCTTCGGCGTGTGCCTGATCCGGGAGGGCCGCGAAGTGGGCGAGGTGGCGCAGCCCCATGATCTCGGGTCGATGGCGACCATCGTGGATTGGGACATGTCGCAGCCGGGCCTGCTGTTCATCACCACCCGCGGCGGGCCGCGCTTCCGGATCATCGAGCGCACGATCCAGTCCGACCGCCTCCAGACCGCCCGCGTGAGCTGGCTGGACGAGCCGCCGCCCCAGCCCGTGCCCGAGCACCTCGCCGGCGCGGTGCCGCTGCTGCGCGCCATCGTCGCCGATGCCGGGGCCGAGGCCTTTGCCCAGCCCCATCGTTTTGACGATGCCACCTGGGTGGGCTACCGGCTGGCCGAAATCCTGCCGATTCCCACCGAAGCTCGCCTGCGCCTGCTCGAACTCGATGACACGATTTCGCGGCTCGAGATCATTCACGCCTTTCTCAAGCAGCACCGGCTGATCGACTGAGGGGCGCGCCCGGCACTCAGGGCGGGCTGAACAGATCCCGGCGCTCCAGTTGCTCCAGCAGCTTGCGGATCGGCGCCGGCAGCGCGGCCTCGTCGAGGCGCTCCAGCGGATGCCACACGGCGCCGGCCTCGGTGCAGGCTACCGGCGGGCCGGCCACCTCCACGGCTTCGGGCTGCAGCTCCAGCGTGAAATGGGTGAACACGTGGCGAAAGCCGGCCAGCGGCGTGACTCCGCGCACCGTCAGCCCGTAGCGCGCGCTCACCCAGTCGGCGGTGTCGGCGTCCTCGGGAAGTTCGGGCAGGCTTTGCAGGCCGCCCCAGATGCCGGCTGGCGGGCGCCGTTCCAGCAGCACCGTGCCGTTGGCGAGAATCACCGCGAAGCGTCCGCTGCGTTGCCGGGTGATTTTCTTCGGCCGGGGAGTGGGCAGATCGGCCACGCGGCCGTCTTTCAGCGCCACGCAGGTGGTGGCCAGCGGGCAGCGGCTGCAGGCCGGGCGCCCGCGGGTGCACACGGTGGCGCCCAGGTCCATCTGGGCCTGGGTGTAAATATCCACGTCGCTCGCCGGCAGCAGGCTCTCGGCCAGCTGCCACATGGAACTTTCCACCGGCTTGGTGCCGGGGAAACCTTCGATGCCGAAGGCGCGGGCCAGCACCCGTTTCACGTTGCCGTCGAGGATCGCCGCCCGCGTGCCATGACTGAAGGCGCTGATCGCCGCCGCGGTCGAGCGGCCGATGCCCGGCAGTTCGGCCAGCAAGGCCGGGTCGGCCGGAAACACCCCGCCGTGCCGGCCCATCACCGCCTGGGCGCACTTGTGCAGGTTGCGGGCCCGGGCGTAGTAGCCCAGGCCGCTCCACAGGGTGAGCACGTCCTCCACCGGCGCGGCGGCCAGGCTGGGCAGATCGGGAAAGCGTTCGAGAAAGCGCCCGTAATACGGAATCACCGTGTCCACCTGGGTTTGCTGGAGCATGATTTCCGATAGCCATACCCGGTAGGCATCACGGGTTTGCCAGGGCAGGTCATGGCGGCCGTGGCTGCGCTGCCAGTTGATCAGCGTGGTGGCGAATGTGCTCAATGTCCGTCCCTCTCGACGCTGGGCTGTTGCGGCGCGATAATTCCCGGCCCCCCAACAGGTTTCCGATCCGCCAAGGCGGTCGGCCATTCCGATTTCATCATGACTGTTCCCAAAAACGACCCGGCGGTCCGTGCCTTTCGCGATACGCTGAGCATGTTTCCCACCGGCGTGACGGTGATCACCGCCCGCGCGCCGAGCGGCGAGCCCATCGGCCTCACGGTCAGCTCCTTCAATTCGGTGTCGCTGACGCCGCCCCTCGTGGTGTGGAGCCTGTCCGGCCACCTGCCGAGCGTGCCGATCTTCGAAAACGCCGAAGTGTACGCGATCAACATCCTCGCCGACGACCAGCAGGACATCTCCCAGCGCTTCGCCAGCCGCGGCGACGACAAGTTCGCCGGCCTGGCCTTCACCGAAGGGCTGGATGGCGTGCCTGTGCTGCCCGGCTGCTGTGCCTCGTTCCAGTGTCGCCAGTACGCCCGCCACCCCGGCGGCGACCACGTGATCTTCATCGGCGAAGTGGTCCGCTTCGAGCGCGACGTCGCCAAAAAACCCTTGCTGTTCCAGGGCGGCGCCTACCAGCGTCTCGCCTGACGCTCACCGGCGCTGCCGCAATGAAAGCTCCCCACTGGATCGAAACCGGCCGCGGCGAACGTGTGCTGGTGTTCCTGCACGGGATCAGCGGCGGCGCGGCCGGCGCGCTCGACATCCTGCCGCTGCTCACCCCGCCGGGCTGGCGCGGGCTGGCCTGGGACATGCCGGGCTACGGCAAGAGCCGGCAGGTCGAACCGGTGAATTTCGACAGTTTTGCCGGCGCGCTGGTCGATCTCTTCGATGCCGCCGGGCTTGAACAGGCGGTTCTGGTCGGGCACAGCATGGGCGGCATGATTGCGCTGCAGGCGGCGGTGCGCTTTCCCGAGCGCATCTCCGGCCTTGTGCTGGCCTGCTGCACGCCGGCCTTCGGCGCGCCGGCCGGGCCGCTGCAACAGGCCTTCCTGGCCCGCCGTCTCGGCCCCCTCGACGAAGGGGCCACGATGCGTGAGCTGGCCGTGGAGCTGATCCCGACCATGGTCGGCCCCGGTGCCGACCCGGTGGTGGTGTGCGATGCCGTGGACCTGATGGGCAGGATCGCGCCGGCCAGCTACCGTGCGGCCATGCACGCGCTGCTCGGCTTCGACCAGCGCGCCGCGCTGCCCGGCCTGGCGCTGCCGGCGCTGGTGCTCGCGGGCCGTCACGACGGCGTGGCGGCGCCCGCGGTACTGCGCCGCATGGCCGCAAGCCTGCCTGCCGCCACCTACCTCGAGATCGACGCCGGCCACCTGCTGCCCTACGAGGAGCCCGCAGCCTTTGCCGCGGCGGTGCGCGAATTCCTCGCCGGCCTCGACTGCATGTCTGTCATGTGAGCCGTTCAGGCTCGATGATTTTTATCCCGCCATGAACGAGAGCCCCTTCAAAGGCAAGACCGGCCTGGTCCGCGTCTGGAACGCCTTTCATTACTCCATGGCCGGTCTTGCCGCGGCCTACCGCAACGAAGACGCCTTCCGCCAGGAGGTGCTGCTTGCCGCGCTGCTGATTCCGCTGGCCCTGTGGCTGCCGGCGAGCGGCGTGGGCAAGGCGCTGATGATTTGCAGCGTGTTGCTGGTGATCCTGGTCGAACTGATCAATTCTGCCGTCGAGGCCGCCGTCGACCGCATTTCCCTCGAGCACCACCATCTTGCCAAGCGCGCCAAGGACATCGGCAGCGCCGCGGTTTTCGTGGCACTGGTGAATGCGGTGGTAGTCTGGCTGCTCGTATTGTTCGCCTGAACCTGTCCGCTATCCGATTCCCGATGACATCCCGAACCGCCCGCCAAAACAAAAAGCCCTGCGTCAATTGCACCTGCGCCACCACCGGCTTCTGCCCGCGGGGCGTGGGCGCCAACATTCCGCCCGAACTCGCCGCCCAGACCACCGCGCCGGCCAAGCCCCGCTCGCCCGGCCAGGTGCGCCGCGAGCAGCTGGCCCAGCTGGCGGGCAACCGCAAGAAGATGCGCTTTTGAGTGGCGCCCGAGCCGCTGCCCCGTGCGACAATCCCGCCCCCTCATTTGCCGGACGCCCCCATGACCGAGTCGACGCACACCCTCACCGCCCTCGTCGTTCACCGCCTGATCCGTGCTGCCGAGGGGCCGTCGCAGCTTGAACTGCGTTCCGCGCCAAACCCCCTAGACGACGCCTCTGCGCGCCTGATGGAGCGCCTGTGCCGGTATTTCGCCGAACGGCCGGGCAAGGGTTTCGGGCATTTCGAGCGGGACGAACGCAGCTTTCCGATGCCGGCCATGGTGCGCCGGCATGTGATCGAAGAGCGCATCGACTTCACGGCCTTCTCGGCCGAAATGCTGGCCCATCTGCAGCAGCGGGTGGACGAGGACAAGGTGGACGACGGCGGCTACGTGCTGATCGCCCGCGCCACCGTGTTTGGCGCCGACTGCCTGTACGTGGCGCTGCTGCAGGAAACCCTCGGTACGGTGATCGGCGAAGGGCTGTCGATCCACGACAGCCCGCACCTGGATTTTGCCGGCCTGCAGGTGGCCGGGCGCATCGACATCACGGCCTGGCAGGCCGGCGCCGAGCGCTACATCGCCTTCCTGAAAGGTCGCGGCGATCTGGCCGGCTGGTTCAAGCGTTTTCTGGGCTGCACCGACGTGGTCATTGCGCTCAAGGAAACCCGGAAACTCGTCGAAACGCTCACCCACTTCGCCGAAACCCAGCAGCTTGAAGCGCCGGCCCGCGACGAACTGATGGAGCGCGCTCACCTGGTGCTCGAGCAGATGCACGAAAGCGGCGCCGCGCTGGATCTGGCGGCGGTTGCCAACGAGGTGTTTCCGGATGCGCCGCAAAAGCTCCAGGCCACGCTCCAGGACGAAGCCCTCGATCTGGCCAGCGGCTTCGTGCCCGACAAGCGCGCGCTGCGCCCGCTGATCCGCTTCAAGGCCAGCGCCGAGGACTGGAAGCTGGAGTTCGAACGCAGCGGCCTGCGCTCGGGCGCCGTGCAATACGACGAAGCCAACAACACGCTGGTGCTGACCAAGGTGCCGGAAAGTCTGAAGAAGATGCTGCTGGAAGGCTGAGCGGGCGCCTTCAGCGCACGAAGCGAACCGGCGCTTCAGTGGCGAGGGTGCGCGCCCGCAACTGGCCGCAGCCGCCGTCCACATCCTGACCGGCCGAATTGCGCAGCTTGGTGAGGATGCCGCGGCGGTGCAGCTGGCGGGCGATGTCGGCGGCCTTGTCCCACGCCGGGCGGCGGAAGGGCAGGTCGGGGATGGTGTTGTACGGGATCATGTTCATGAGCGCGTACTTGCCGGAAAGCAGGCGGACGATGCCGTCGAGTTCTTCCGGGCCGTCATTGACGCCGTCGATCAGCGTCCATTGGTACTGGATCGGGTAGCCGGTGCGGCGGGCGTAGGCCTCGCCGAGTTCGACGAGTTCGTCCGGATCGATACGCGGCGCCTTGGGCAGCAGCTCGGCGCGCAGCCCGGCGCGGCTGGTGTGCAGCGACAAGGCCAGCGCCGGCTTCACCACCAGTTCGGGCAGGCGCTCGAAGACGCGGCGGTCGCCCACCGTGGAGAACACCAGGTTCTTGTGGCCGATGCCGCCCTCGGTGCCGAGCAGCTGGATCGCTTCGATCACGTTTTCCAGGTTGTGGGCGGGTTCGCCCATGCCCATGAAAACCACCTTTTTAACCGGCCGCTGCTGCCGCGCCAGCACCACCTGGGCGACGATCTCGGCGCTGCCCACCTGGCGCAGCAGGCCGTCGCGCCCGGTCATGCAGAACACGCAGCCCACCGCGCAGCCCACCTGGCTCGACACGCACAGGCCGTCGCGGGGCAGGAGCACGCTTTCGATGGTCTGACCATCGGGCAGCTCGACCAGCAGGCGCGCCGAACCGTCGTCGGCCGGGTGTTCGGAGCGCAGGCGCGCCAGCCCGGCCAGTTCGGCCGAAATGGCCGGCAGGGCGTCGAGCACCGGCTGGGGCAGCATGGGCCCGCGCCGCGTCGGGCCGGCGTCGAGGGGCAGGGCGTGGGTCCAGGCACGCAGGATGCGCTGGACGTGCACGGGTTTTGCGCCCAGGTCGGCCAGGCGCTGGCGAAGGTTTTCGATGCGCATGAGGGGGCGAATGATAGGCTTTTTTTGACGCTTTTTCAGGGGTTTGGCGGCGCCTTCGAGCGATGTTCCGTCTGGCCGCATGAGCCGTGAAATCCGCGCCCCGATCAGGGCCGTTCCGGGCATTGCCTAGGTGATGCTGCGCGGCGACATGGCCGGGGCGACGGCCTGTGACCGGATCGTGATGGACATGCGGGTGCCCGGAATGGACGGGCTGGAGGCCGGCATGAACGATTCCATTCCCAAGCCGGCGCTGCCCGGATGGCCGCTGCCCTCCCGCCGGGAAGCTTCTAGCGGGCAATCAGCGGGACGATGTCCTTGGCGTGCTTCTTGGCTTGTTTGGCGGCCTTTTTTTCCTTGGGGTTCAAGGCGGGCTGTTTTTTGGCTTCCTTGTTGCTCTGCTGCGTCTTGGTCATGATCGTGCTCCTGGTGGGCTCCTGGCGAACGCCGGGCGCACTTCACTATAGGCCGATGGGCGGCGGCAAACCGTCGCGGCAAAAATATGGCGCACGCGTTGGCTCCCGCCCGCCAGGCGGGTTTCAGCGCATCCCGATGCGCGCGCCCTTGAACAGGTCGGGGAGCCCGCGGGGCTGGCTGCGCCAGTACTGGCAGGGCGCAGCCACCTGAGCGCCCAGTTTTGCGGCGGCGTGCCACGGCCAGCGGGGGTTGTAGAGCATGGCGCGGGCGATGCCGACCAGATCGGCCTGGCCCGTGGCGACGATTTCCTCGGCGTGTTCGGCTTCGGTGATGAGGCCCACGGCGATGGTCGGCAGGCCGGTTTCGGCACGGATGCGCTCGGCGAAGGGCACCTGGTAGCCCGGCGCCAGCGCAATCTTCTGCAGGGGCGACAGGCCGCCGGTGGATACATGGATGAAGTCGCAGCCGCGCACTTTCAGGGCCTGGGCCAGGGCCACGCTTTGTTCCAGATCCCAGCCGCCCTCCACCCAGTCGGTGGCCGAAATGCGGATGCCCACCGGTTTGCCGGCCGGAAAGGCGGCGCGCACGGCGTCGAACACTTCGAGCGGAAAACGCATGCGGTTCTCGATATTGCCGCCGTAGGCGTCGTCACGCACGTTGGTGAGCGGCGACAGGAACTGGTGCAGCAGGTAGCCGTGGGCGCCGTGCAGCTCGACGCAGTCCAGCCCGATGCGGGCGGCGCGGCGAGCCGCGTCGGCGAAGGCCTCGCGGATGCGCACGAGGCCGGCGGCGTCGAGGGCCAGCGGGGCGGCTTCGCCGGGCAGGTATTGGAGCGCCGAGGGGGCCACGGTCGGCCAGCCGCCTGCGGCCGGCGGGAGCAGCTGCCCGCCGGCCCAGGGCACGGCGCTGGAGGCCTTGCGCCCGGCGTGGGCGAGCTGAATGCCGATCGGCGTGGCCGAATACTTGCGCACGCCTTCGAGTACCCGCCCGAGGGCCGCTTGGTTGGCGTCCGACCACAGGCCGACGTCGTCCGGCGAAATGCGCCCGATCGCTTCGACCGCCGTTGCTTCGATGACCAGCAGGCCGGCGCCGGATTCGGCCAGCTGGCCCAGGTGGATCATGTGCCAGTCGGTGGCGTTGCCGTCCTCTGCCGAGTACTGGCACATGGGGGGAATGACGATACGGTTGGGCAGGGTGAGATTGCCGATGGCGTACGGGGAGAAGAGGGCGGACATGGGGGCTCCGGAAGAAGGGAATGCGGCATGATCCCAGAAAACACGGTGGCCGGTAATTTGCGCAAAACCCCTAGCGAACACCGCTTGCCAGGTTCGGGCGGCACGCGCTCTTGCGTGGCACCACGAGCCTTTTCCGGGTATGCGTACGCACTATCTGCCGCAGCGGCCTGCGGCTCAAGTCGGGCGGCGGGGCGCCGCTATTAACAGCTGGGCGTGTTGATGCGCGCGGTGAAAGGATGCCGCGGTTCTGCATGAGCACCGCTCCGAAGCTCCTTCAATCATTTTCTGGGTAACAATGCCGATGTATCCGTCACATCCTTTCCCTGTTCTTCTGGGCTGCATGGCCGCGCTGCTGGCACTGCCCGTATCCGCCGAAACCCTCAAGATCGGTGGCACCGGCTCATCGGCCTCCCTCGTTGAGCGGCTGTTCGAAGAGTTTCGCAAGCAGGTGCCCGATGCGGAACTCTTCCAGCCCACCCCGCCGCTGGGCTCCGGAGGTGCGCTGAAGGCCCTGGCGGGTGGGCGCATTGACGTGGCTTTCGCCGGGCGGCCGCTCAAGCCCGAGGAGGCGGCGCAGGTGGGGCGGCATTTCAGGCTGGCCAGAACGCCCTTTGTGCTGGCGTCGTCGGGTGGCCAGAAGAAAAACGGCTTCAGCCTCGATGAACTGGCGGGCGTTTATTCCGGCACACAGTCTGGCTGGGAGGACGGCAGCCCGATCCGTCTTGTGCTGCGTGCCAGCTTCGAAAGCGATACGGCGCTCCTCCGGTCCATGTCGCTGGCGATGGCGCAGGCGGTCGACGACGCGGCGCGGCGCCCAGGCATGGCGATGGGGCAGGACGATCTGGAAACCCTCAAGCTGCTGACGCGCACGCCGGGCTCATTCGGCCCCACCACGCTGGGGCTGCTGAGCGTCACCGGCTCGCGCCTGACCGTGTTTCCCCTCAACGGCGTGACGCCGAGCCTCGCGACGCTCAGGAGCGGCAGCTACGTCTGGAGCAAGGACATGAGCGTTGTCCTGCCGCGCCAGCCGACTCCGCTGGCCGAGCGCTTCGTCGGCTTTTTGCACAGTGACAAGGCCCGGGCCCTGCTGCTGCGTTACGACTACCTGCCCTACGCGCAATGACCGAGTTCGTCCATTCGCGCCTCTCCGGCGTGATCACGCGGCTGGCGGCGGCGCTTGCGCTGCTGCTGGTCGTGGTGCCCACCGCGTTTTATGCCTGGTACGACTATTCCGAATCGGCCCGGGCCCTCGACGCCGATCTCCAGGTCCAGGTCAGGCTCGTCGAGGGGTTCATCCAGGATCAGCCGGATTTCTGGGAAGACAATTCAAGCCGGCTGCAGGCGCTGCTCGAGCCCCAGGTGCTGTCCGGGCATTTTTTCCGGCTGAATGGCCGAAACGACGATATCGTTTTCCAGACCGGGCCCGAACCGGCCTGGTATTTCCAGTTGCGCAGCCGTCCGGTGTATTCCTTCGGCGCGCCGACCGGCACGATCGTGATCGGTGCTTCCCGGCTGAACTCGATCGTCATCGGCGGGTTCGTCGCATTTGTCAGCAGTTGCGCGGCGTGGGCCATCTGGGGCCCCGGCCGCCGCCTGCCGCTGGAGGCGCTGGGCCGCGCCGAGGCAAGTCTGCGCGAGCACCAGATTTACCTGGAGGATACGGTGCGCGACCGCACCGCCGAGCTGCGCCTCGCCAAGGAGCACGCCGAAGCGGCCAGCCAGGCGAAAAGCGAATTCCTGGCCACGATGAGCCATGAGATTCGCACGCCGATGAACGGCGTGCTGGGCATGACCGAGCTGCTCCTCGACACGCGCCTGGACGACACCCAGCAGCACTACGCCGAACGGGTGCTGCACTCGGGCCGGCATCTGCTCGGGATCATCAACGACATCCTGGATTTTTCGAAGATCGAATCGGGCCACATGGAACTCGAATCGATCGACTTCAGCCTTGGCGAACTGGTCGAGGACGCGGTGGCCATGTTTGCCCATCCGGCGGCCGAGAAGGGCCTGGAGCTGGCCAGCCAGATCTCGCCGCCCGACATCACGCTGGGGGTGAGCGGCGACCCTTACCGGCTGCGCCAGGTGCTGGCCAACCTGATCAACAACGCCATCAAATTCACCCGTCGCGGCGAGGTGGTGGTGCGCGCCACGATGAAACCGGAAGGCGCCCTGTGCCGGGTTGTGCTGAGTGTCGAGGATTCGGGCGTGGGCATTGCGGCGGAGCAGCGGGACAAGGTCTTCGAGCACTTCTCCCAGGCGGACGGCTCCACCACCCGCGAGTTCGGCGGCACCGGCCTGGGGCTGGCGATCTGCAAGCGCCTGGTGGGCTTGATGGGCGGCCACATCGGGGTGGATAGCGAACTGGGCAAGGGCTCGCGCTTCTGGGTCGAACTGGTGATGCCGCGGGCCACCGAGACCGTGCCGAACTTGCCGGCCGTGCCGCAGATGGAGACCTTGCGGGTACTGGTGGTGGACGACAACCGGACGAACCTGGACATCCTGCGCTTGCAGCTGGGCGCCTGGCGGATGAGCGCAAGCTGCGCCGAAAGCGGTGACCAGGCCCTTGAGATGCTGCATGAAGCCGCGGCGCGCGGCGCGCCCTTCGATCTGGCCATTCTCGACATGCACATGCCGCGCATGGATGGCCTGCAACTGGCCAGCGCCATCCAGGCCGACCCCGTCCTCGCCCCGACCCGTCTGCTCATGCTGACCTCCGCCTGGGTGCCCGGCAGCGCCCGGGCGCGGGAGCAGGCCGGCATCCTGTGCTGCGTGAACAAGCCGGTCCGCCAGTCCGAACTTTACGACGTGATTGCGCGGGTGCTGGCGGCCCCGCGCGCGCCAGTGCCGGCCGTGGCGGCCGCGGCGGCCAGTGTCAGCACGCTGAGCGGCCGGGTGCTGCTGGCCGAAGACAACCCCGTCAACCAGGAGGTGGCCCGTGCGATGCTGGGCAAGCTGGGGCTGACCGTGGTGCTTGCCGGCGACGGCCAGGCGGCGCTGGCTTTCATCGCCGCACAGCCCTTCGACCTGGTTCTGATGGACTGCCAGATGCCGGTGATGGATGGCTACCAGGCCACTATGCTGCTGCGTCAGCACGAGGCCGGGCACGGCGGGCACCTGCCCGTGGTGGCCCTTACGGCCAACGCCATGGAAGGGGATCAAAACCAGTGCCTCGCCGCCGGAATGGACGATTACCTGGCCAAGCCCTACACCCGGCAGCAACTCGAACAGGTGCTGCGTCGCTGGCTGCCGGTCGGGGCCCCGCCGACTGCCGAGCCCGTGGCGCCCCTCGAACCCTTGCCCGAGGACGCGTCTGCCGCCATCGACAGGCAGGCGCTGGCGCAATACCGGGAGCTGGATCCTTCCGGCGCATTGGGCCTGATGGCTCGGCTCATGCGGGTTTATCTGGAGAGCTCCAACGAGCTGCTCGGGCGCGCCGAGGCTGCACTTGTCGCCGGCGATGCCGCGGCCCTGCAGCAAGCCGCCCATCCGCTCAAGTCGAGCAGCGCCAACGTGGGCGCCATGACCCTCGCCGAACTCTGCAAGCAACTTGAAGCCCTGGCCAAGGCAACCCAGCTCGACGAGGCCGCCGCGCTGTTCGATGTAGTCCGCCAGGAGTATCAACGGGCGGTGACCGAGATCGACACCCTGCTGGCTGAGGCCTCATGAACGGCACGACACTGAAAGCGTTTCCCGCCGAACCCACCCCGGATTCCTCCCCACGATGAGCACCCCGTCCCGCCCCGAGACGTCGAAAACCGTCGAACAGCTGCGTCTGAGCGGCCAGTTGCCGAGCCCGAAAGGCGTGGCGCTGGCGATCATGGATATCTGCCGGCGTGAAGACGCCACCATCGAGGCCATCGCCCGCATCGTGCAGGCCGATCCCGCCCTGAGCAGCCGGCTCATCCACCTGGCCAACGCCGCGGCCACCGCCGGCGGGCGGCCGGTAGCCTCCGTGCCCAACGCCATCCAGCGCCTGGGCATGGTGACGGTGCGTCAGGTAGCGGTGTGCTTCTCGCTGATGGACCAGTACCACAACGGGCCCTGCAAGGCCTTCGACTATGGCCGGTTCTGGTCCCACTCGTTGCTGATGGCGGTCGCGATGCAGACCCTGGGCGCCGTCGGGCGGCTGGGTTCGCCCGACGAGCTGTTTGCCTGCGGCCTGCTTGCACGGATCGGCTGCCTGGCCTTGGCCACGGTTCATCCCGCTGAATATTCCGAGCTGCTCGAAAAATGCCCGGACCAGAGCCGGCTGGCCGAGTTCGAGCGGGCTCATCTGCAGGCCGACCACAACGACTTCACGGCCGCCATCCTGGCCGACTGCGGCATCCCCGGGGCGCTCGCGGAACCCGTCTATTACCACGAAACGCCCGACCAATCGGGCTTTGCCGAAGGCTCGCGCCCCTACCGGCTCGTCCAGCTGCTGCACCACGCCCGACGGGTCGCCGACATGGGCCTGGCGCCGGACCACGAGCGGAGCGGCATCGTTTCCGATCTGTTGCTGCTGGGGGGCAAGCTCGGCCTGGATGGAAACGAACTGGGCGACGTGCTCGATGGCATCCTGGCCCGCTGGGGCGCCTGGGGGGAACTGCTGCATGTGCCTGCCCGCCGCCTGCCCTCGTTTGCCAGCATGGCGGCGGCGCCGGCACCCAGGTCCGATGCGCCGAAAACCTCGGCCATACGGGTGTTGCTGGTCGAGGACGAGCCCACCTCCCGCATGCTGCTGGAAGCGCAGCTGATCAGCCTGACCGGCCCCGACGTGTATTCGGCCAGCAACGGCGAGGAGGCGCTGGCGCTGGCGCTCAAGCTGCAGCCCCACATCATCGTGACCGACCGGATGATGCCGGTGATGGACGGCATTGCGCTGAGCCGCGCGCTGCGCGCCACCGACTGGGGGCAGTCGATGTATGTGCTGATGCTGACCGGGATCGACACTGAAGAGGAGATCGTCGAGGCCTTCGAGGCCGGTGTGGACGACTACGTGACCAAGCCGGTGAACCTGCGCGCCCTCAGCGCCCGCATGCGTGCCGCCCTGCATTACGTGCAACTGCTGGAAGCCTGGGAGCGCGACCGGACGCAGCTCAAGCAGTTTGCGTCCGAGCTGGCCATCAGCAACCGCAAGCTCGAACATCTGGCGCTCACCGACCTGCTTACCGGTCTGCCCAATCGTCGGGCCGGCATGGCCACCCTCAGCCAGGTCTGGAGCGCCTCGACCCGCTCGCAGCAGGGCATGTCGGTGATGATGGTGGATATCGACCGCTTCAAGAGCGTCAACGACACCCACGGCCATGCCGTGGGCGACCGGGTGCTGGCCGACGTGGCCCGCCTGCTGCGCGCTTCGGCCCGCAAGGACGATCACGTCATTCGCCTGGGGGGCGAGGAGTTTCTGGTGATTTGCCAGAATACCGATTTAAGATCCAGCCTCGAAGCCGCCGAGCGACTGCGGCGCAAGGTTGCCGCGGCGACCATTGACGCCGGCCGGGCGCATCTGCACGTCAGTATCAGCATCGGCGTCACCTCCCGCGAATCGACCATGCCCGACCCGGACAGCATGCTGGCCGTGGCCGACCAGGCCCTTTACGCGGCCAAGCAGGGCGGCCGGGATCGTGTATGTCTCAATTCTGGCGGTTCGCTCATCTGCCGTTCGACAGGCTGAACCTAAAAAATCGCCACCGGGTACGATAGTTTTTGCGAATTGACGTTATCGGGTCAATCAATTGGATCAATCTTGAAGAATTTTCTAATATTCATCCCATAGCCTCTCGGCAAGCTCCCGGGCATGCACGAAAGACCCAGGCCAGCCGGTGCGGATTCGAGCTTCAGCCTCGCCGCGCCGGGAAGCGCCGCCGGCGATGCAATTCAACATTGATAAAGGGGATGACACCATGCTTGACGCAAACATCAAGGCTCAACTCAAGGCCTACCTTGAAAAGCTGCAACGCCCGATCGAACTGGTCGCATCCCTGGACGATGGCGCCAAGGCCCAGGAACTCCGCAGCCTGCTCGGCGACATCGCCGAACTCTCGAACAAGGTCACGCTCCGCGATGACGGCCAGCACGCGCTGCGCCCCTCGTTTGGCGTGGCCGAGCCGGGCCAGGCGCCGCGCATCCACTTTGCCGGCATTCCGATGGGCCACGAATTCACCTCGCTGGTGCTCGCCCTGCTGCAAACCGGCGGCCACCCGCCCAAGGTGGATGCCGCAGTGATCGAGCAGATCAAGGCGCTGCCCGGCAAGTTCGAATTCGAAACCTTCATCTCGCTGTCCTGCCATAACTGCCCGGACGTGGTGCAGGCCCTCAACCTGATGGCCGTGCTCAACCCGGGCGTGACCAGCACCATGATCGACGGTGCGATGTTCCAGAACGTGGTGAACGAGCGCCGCATCATGGCCGTGCCCACCGTGTTCCTGAACGGTGCCGAATTCGGCCAGGGCCGCATGAGCATCGAGGAAATCGTCGCCAAGCTGGACACCGGCGCCGTGGCCCGGGCCGCCGACGAGATCAAGGCGAAGGGGGCTTTCGACGTGCTGGTGGTGGGCGGTGGCCCGGCGGGCGCCTCGGCGGCGATCTACGCCGCGCGCAAGGGCATCCGCACCGGCATCGTCGCCGAGCGTTTTGGCGGCCAGGTGATGGACACCATGGGCATCGAGAACTTCATTTCGGTGAAGTCCACCGAAGGCCCCAAGCTGGTCGCCGCCCTCGAGCAGCACGTCAAGGAATACAGCGTCGATGTGATGAACCTCCAGCGCGCCGTCAAGCTGGTGCCGGGCGAGCTTATCGAGATCCAGCTCGAAAACGGCGCCACGCTCAAGAGCAAGTCGGTGATTCTTTCCACCGGCGCCCGCTGGCGCGAAATGGGTGTGCCCGGCGAGCAGGAATACAAGGCCAAGGGCGTGTGCTTCTGCCCCCACTGCGACGGCCCGCTGTTCAAGGGCAAGCGCGTGGCGGTGATTGGCGGCGGCAACTCCGGCGTCGAAGCGGCGATCGACCTTGCCGGTATCGTCGCCCACGTCACGCTGCTTGAATTTGCCCCGGAGCTGCGCGCCGACGCCGTGCTCCAGACCAAGCTCCACAGCCTGCCCAACGTCACCGTGATCACCGAGGCGCTGACCACCGAAGTGACCGGCGACGGCCAGAAGGTGACCGGCATCTCGTACAAGAACCGCCAGACCGACGAGATCCGGCACGTGGAGCTGGAAGGCATTTTCGTGCAGATCGGCCTGCTTCCGAACAGCGACTGGCTGAAGGGTACGGTTGAATTGTCCGACCGCGGCGAGGTCGTCATCGACGCCAGGGGGCAGACTTCCGTTCCCGGTGTTTTTGCCGCCGGCGACTGCACCACGGTGCCCTACAAGCAGATCATCATTGCCATGGGCGCCGGCGCCACCGCCTCGCTCAGCGCATTTGATCACCTGATCCGCAACTGATCTTCGGCCCCGATACCCTGCTCCGCTGCTGCTCGCAAGGCGCGGCGGGCAGCAAGGCCGGGAATTCAAAACCCCGTGAAGGCGTTCTTAGCTCAGCTGCTTAGAGCGCCACCTTGACATCGTGGAGGTCGGCGGTTCGATTCCGTCAGGACGTACCAGACATTTCGCCCATCCGGCCACGGCTCAGACGCCGCTCCAGGGCAGGGGCGGGGCGCTGAGGCGGGTCCGTTGGCCGGGTACGGGGCCGAAACGTGCGTCGCCGGCTTCCCAGTGAGCTTGCGCCTGGGCGATGCGGGCTTTGTCGAAGCCGAT
>Ga0209175_10000377_pt1 | contig 27890 bp, 23 predicted proteins | sample JI91814C2DNA_FD_187506 | JGI IMG/M metagenome (GOLD analysis project Ga0209175, IMG submission 187506) | Wastewater effluent complex algal communities from Wisconsin, to seasonally profile nutrient transformation and Carbon sequestration -... | ecosystem: Engineered > WWTP > Effluent > Algae...
TGAGCCATTGAGCCCAGTGGTTTCCCGGGGTTTGAGTTTGAACTTTTCCCAGTTTTCCACAAGGGAACTCCTTGGCAGGATCTTGACACGGCCATCAGTTCATGGGATGCTGTAAGCGTTTTCATAAGTCGGCGAGTTCGGGTGTGTTTGGCTCGCGAGGGTCGGGCTTGGCCCGGCAGCCGGGCTTCCTCGATGATCGCGAGCCACGAAGGCGGAGTTTGAATGCTTCCGAGTCGATTTGGACACTTTGACGCGACAGGCCGTGAGTTTCACATCACGGACCCGAACACCCCCATGCCCTGGGTCAACGTGATCTGCAATGGTCGCTACGGGCTTGTCGTGTCGCAAAACGGCGGCGGATTCTCCTGGTTCGACGATGCCCAGCACAACGTGCTGACGCGTTGGGAGATGGACCTCGTTCGCGACTCTTATGGCAAGTTCCTGTTCCTGTCAGACCTCGAGTCGGGCGAGGTCTGGTCCGCGGCCCGCGCGCCGACATGCAAGGAGTACGACGAGTACTCCTGCGTCCACACGCAGGGCGCCACGACCATCAACGCTCGCTACGCCGACATTCAGACCGCGTGGACCATGTCCGTCGCGACGGATGACTCGGTCGAGTTGTGGAAACTGGAGATCACCAACAAGGGCTCGACGCCGCGGCGTTTGCGTGTGTCGTCGTTCTTTGAGTGGTGCTGCAACACCGCACCCGACGTCAAGCGTGAGTTCCATCGCCTCTTCTTCACGACGTCATACAACACGGGCAGGTCCCACCAGCGTCGTGCGATCGTCGCGACCAAGAACATGTGGGACATCCGCCCCAAGACAGAGCGCGAGCACTGGAACGTGCCGTGGCCTTACGCCGCCGCCCACGCCGTCAGCGGCGTGAAGTTCAGCCAGGACCTCGCCGTTGCCGACAAGGCGACGTTCTTGGGTCGATATGGTCTTACGGCAAAGCCCGCCGCGATGGCGGGGGCGCAGACCGTCGATCCGGGCATTGACGCGAACGCAGGCGGCTTTGGCCGCTTTGGCGACGCGTGTGCGGCGCTCGGCGGGGACATCACCCTCCGCGCGGGCGAAACCGTCACCCTCTACTACTCGCTCGCGATTTCGACCAATGCCGAAAAGGTGCTGGCACTCGTGGATCGATATGCCGATCCGGCGGTGGCAGAGGCTGCGATTGCGGGTGCGAAGCAGCAATGGGAGAAGTTGAACGCGCCCACGCACGTTCGCTCCGAGCGTGAGGACTTCAATCTCCTCAACAACTACTGGCTGCCGTACCAGGCGATCAGCGGCCGCCTCTGGGGTCGCACCGGCTACTACCAGCAATCGGGCGCCTTTGGCTTCCGCGACCAGTTGCAAGACTCGCAGGTCTGGCTCGCACGCGATCCATGGCGCACTCTCTCTCAGATCATGCTCCACGCGACCCGTCAGTTCCAAGATGGCAGCGTCTATCACTGGTGGCATGCTCTCGCGGACTTTGGCAATCACACGGCGTGCAGCGACGACTATCTCTGGCTCCCGTTCCTCGTCGCGCAATACCTCAAAGAAACCGGCGATTTCTCTGCGCTCAACCGTTCCGCCCCCTTTGTGGATGATCCCAAGGGGGCGTCTTTGTTGGAGCACTGCCGGCGATCGATCGCCCGCACCTTCAAACGCACGAGTGCTCGTGGCTTGCCGTTCATCGGCTCGTGCGACTGGAACGACGGCCTCTCCGCGATGGGCATCGATGAGAAGGGTGAATCCGTCTGGCTGGGCATGTTCCTGTGCACCATCCTCGACGACTGGGCGGTCATCCTCGATCGCCTCGGCGACAAAGCAACCGCTCAGAACTACCGCGACCAACGCGAACGCTGCATGCTCGCGATCAACGCCCACGCATGGGACGGCGAGTGGTACAAGTACGGCACCAAGGACAGCGGCGAGTGGATCGGCTCATCCGCGAACAACGAGGGCAAGATCCACCTCAACGCGCAGACATGGTCCATCCTCGCCGACATCGCTCCCGAAGATCGCGCGAAGCAGGCGTGGGCGAGCGTGAAGAAGCACCTTCTTTCGCCCTATGGCCCGTTGCTCCTGCAACCCGCGTACACCATTCCCGATACCACCATCGGATATGTCACGCGGTACAGCCCGGGCAGTCGCGAGAATGGCGGCGTGTACATGCACGCCGCGACGTGGGCGCTGATGGCCGCGTGCAAGATCAAGGACGTCGAGACGGTTGGCAAGATCTGGCGCAGCATCTCACCCGCGACGCGCGGTCAAGGGGCAGAGAGTTACTGGGCAGAGCCCTACGTGATGCCCGGCAACGTCGATGGTCCTCTCTCCGACAAGCCTGGGCGCGCGGGGTGGACGTGGTACACCGGGTCGGCCGCGTGGCTGAATCGCGTGAGCCTTGAGTGGGTCCTGGGTGCCCGGCCGGTATGGGTCAACGGCTCGGTCGAGGGATTGTGCATCGATCCGTGCCCGCCCAGCGAACTTGGCAAGGTCACGCTGACGCGTGTCTGGCGTGGCCGCAAGATTGAAGTGTCGTTCGATGCGGGCCAGTTTGTTGCGGGGCGCGTGCCGACGTTGCGCGTCGATGGGAAGGATGTTGCAGGGAATGTCCTGCTCGAGTCGATGCTCCCGGCTGCGGGGGGCGGTTATGTGAAGAACGCGCCGGCGTCGTTGCCCGGCTTCGGCGGAGTGCCAAGTTGGGACATGCGTTCGATGCCGAGTGTCAAGGTCGAAGTCAGTTGGGCCACATCAAAGGTAACGGGGTCCGCACTCGCGGGCGCCGGGAGGACCACGCCATGAAGAAGACTCAAGGATGGAAGCAAACGGGCGGAGTGATGTTGAGCCGCGGGTTCACGCTGATCGAACTGCTGGTGGTGATCGCGATCATTGCGTTGCTGATCGGGATCTTGCTGCCGAGCCTTGGCGGCGCGAGAAAGACTGCGTGGCAGGTCATCTGCCAGAGCAACCTCCGCCAGATCGGGATCGCCGAACAGGGCTACATGGACGCGAACAAGGAGATCATTCCAGATGTTCGCGGCACGATTCCTGACGTCAACATCCGCACCGACCTCTTCCACGTCGGCATCGTCCAGAAACTCCAGGAGTTCATGGGTGAAGCAGGAAGCAAACCGTTTGACTGCCCCGCGGCAAAGGGCCTGGCAAGCACACGTTCGCGCGAAGCAATCGTCGGACACTTGGGCTATCTCGCCGTCTACACGCTCTTCGAGACTGCCCCCGTCGTCGGCGGCCCCTATGACCGGAAGTTCGCTTGGTACACCGAGTATTGGTTCAACGACTACCCCGCGTACGACGGCAATACCGGCGCGGCGACCATTGTGAACGGCCGACCCGTCGGCGTATCGGGGCGCAAGTTGTCTTCACTGCCACACGCCGACACGACCGTTCTTGCGATCGACGCCCAAGAGCAGTATGCTCGCCACGAGTTCCGCAATAATCTCAGTTCAGACGACGACTCCGGCCAGAGCAACATCCTCTTTGCCGACCAGAGCATCAAGGCCCTGACGCCGCCACAGTACTACGACGGTCGCGACCGATATGGATCGGATCCGACGTTCTGGAACTGGGGCCACGTGTATCCGCGCTGAATTCGACTACAAGGAGATTCAATGCCTTCAATTCGAGAGGTCATTCAGCAGAAGCCGTGGATCGGTTGGGCCGTCGCGCTCGTGCTGTTCGGCGTGAGCGCGTTCTTGATCTATCGCGGCAATAAGCCGTCTGGTGCGTACTCTCCCGAGCGTCTGCGCGAGATCGTCACGATTCGCTTCTCCGACACGGGCGAAGAAGTCACGATGGGGCGTGGAGACTTTGAGCGCCGCCTTCGGCTTGAGTCCAGCGGCCTCATCGACCCGGCCAAGGGTTTGCTCAATCCCAAGACCAATCAGAACACTGGCTTTCTTGTCGATGTCGAAGGTTGGAACAAGACCGTTGATCGCATCAATCAGGAACGCAAGAAGTTGGGAACCGACACCTCCGGGGCCAGTTCACCAAGGCCGGGAATGACTGTTCCCGCTGCGGCACCTGCCGATCAGCCGGGGGCACCTGCCGCTTCTCCTCAGCCGAAGTGATCGTTGATTTTGCCCGTTACAGTCATGCAGGAGTGCCCGCGAGCGATCCCATGACTTCCGAACCGGCGAATCGCATAACTTCTTCGACACCATCTCTCGGCGTCCTCTCCCGCCGCGCCGCCCTCGGCACGCTCGCCGCCTCCGCCGCTGGCTTTGCCCTCTTCGGCCCGCGCGGCGCCAAAGAACGCACGGACGGCAAGATTGTCCTCGACTACTGGGAGAAGTGGACCGGCCACGAAGGCCGAGCCATGCAGAAGGTCGTGGACGAGTTCAACGCCACGATCGGCGAGCAGAAGAAGGTCTTCGTTCGCTACCTCGTCACCGCCGGCATCGATCAGAAGACGCTCATCTCCGTCGCGGGTGGCGATCCCCCCGACCTCGTCGGCCTCTGGAACTACAACATCCCGCTCTACGCCGAGAGCAACGCAATCCTGCCGCTGGATGATCTCGGCTCGTCGCTCGGCGTGAAACTCGAGAACTACGCCGCGGGCTTTCGCCCCGTGCTCGAACACCCCGACGCGACTGGCAAAAAGCGCATGTGGGGCGTCGTCAACACGGGCGGCACCGTGGCGATGTACTACAACAAAGCAGCGTTCCGCGAGGTGGGCCTCGATCCCGAGAGGCCGCCACGCACGATCAGCGAACTCGACGAGTACGACAAACGCCTCAGCGTGATAGACGCCAACGGCATGGTCCAGCGTGCCGGTTTCATCCACTCCGAGCCGGGCTGGTGGTCGTGGATCTGGGGCTATCACTTCGGCGGCACGCTCGCGGACATCGCACACAACAAAGCGCTTGCGGCCTCGAAAGAAAACGTCGAAGCGTTCGAGTGGCTCCAAACCTATCCGAAACGCTACGGCAAGGACGCGGTGCAGACCTTCAAGAGCGCGTTCGCCCACGCCTACGACTCGCCGCAGAACGCGCTCCTCGACGGCAAGTGCGCGATGGTCGTGCAAGGCCCCTGGCTCGCGAATGTCATCAACGCCAAGAAGCCCGGTTTTGACTATGGCGTCGCGCCATTTCCAGTGCGTGATGATCTCTATAACGAGCGCACGCCCTATGGCCTCGTCGATTGCGACGTGCTCGTCATCCCTCGCGGCGTGAAACGCCCCGAAGCGAGCATGGAGTTCGTCGCCTACACACAGCGTCAGGAAGTCGTCGAGTACATCGCGCGCGAGCACTTCAAGAACTCGCCCCTCGCAACTAGCAGCGATGACTTCCTCGCAAAGCATCCAAACCGTGGAGTGCGCGTGCACGACGCGATCGCGCAGAGCGAAAAGGCCTACCTCTGCCCCCGCACTCGCACCTGGCCCCAGTTCAAGGACGAGTTCGACGCGGCAATGCAGCGGATGTGGGGCTTGCAGACAACCGCCGCTGCCGACCTCGCTTCCATCCAAGAACGCACGCAGGGATTCCTTGATCGAGCGGCCGAGCAGAAAACCCGCCGCAGCGGTGGGGGGCGAGCATGAGCAGCAAGTCCCACGCCAAGCCCATCGTGAAGCCCATCGGCGGTCAAGCAAGCAACGCACGCACCGAGAACGCCGCCGGCTGGCTGTGGGCCTCGCCGTGGGTTGTCGGCTTCTTGGGGTTCATGCTCCTCCCGATCGCGATGAGTTTCTACTACTCGCTCACGGAGTATCCGCTGCTCGAGAAGCCGATCTTCATCGGGTTCGACAACTACGCGAGCCTGTTGAGTGATGGCGTGTTCCTCAGGGCCGTCGGCCGCACCGCGTTGTACGCACTCGTCACCATCCCCCTCTCAACCATCCTCGCGCTCGTGATCGCGGGCATGCTCAGCGCCCGCGTCCGCGCGGGAGGCTTCTTTCAGGCCGCTGTCTTCCTGCCCACGCTCGTGCCCATGGCCGCCAGCGCAATGGTCTGGCTCTGGCTCTTCAACGCCAAAGACGGCCTCATCAACCGCACGCTCGCCGCCATCGGCATCGAAGGGCCCAACTGGTTGACAGGGACCATCACCTTCGGCACAGACGCAGCGGGCCAACCGATCCAGATGCCCTGGGCATTCCTCTCTGTCGTCATCATCGCGCTCTGGGGCGTGGGCCAGGCAGTGATCGTCTATCTCGCCGCGTTGCGAGAGGTGCCGACGAGCCTCTACGAGGCCGCTGCGATCGACGGCATGGGCCCGATCCGACGCTTCATGAGCGTCACGCTCCCCATGATCTCGCCCATGATCCTCTTCAACGTCATCACGCTGACCATCGGCTCGCTGCAGGTATTCGTGATTCCCTACGTCATCACCAAAGCAACGCCCGGCGGCGATCCCCGCTCCCTCTACTTCTTCACCAGCGCGATGTACGACAACGCATTCGTCTACGCCCAGATGGGCTACGCATCCGCGATGGCGTGGGTGCAGTTGCTCGTCACGCTCATCCTGACGGCGGGGATGTTCCTCGTCAGCAAAAACCTTGTCCATTACCGCGCCGGTTGACGGAGTTGTCGGATCACCACGGAGGTCAGCACGCACGCATGAGTGAAGGGACGTTCAAAGTTCGGGAGAGTCACTGGTCCAGTGCCGCCACCTACGCGGGACTGCTGCTGGTGTCGATCCTGTTCCTCACGCCCCTCGCGTGGATGGTCGTCACATCGTTCCTGACGCAGGAACAAGCCGCGCAAGGCCCAGAGGTGTTTGTGGATGGCGTGAAGTCCTTCACGCCGTCCGGCCAAGCAGTGACAACGCCGATCGATCCGACAGAGATCCCAAGACAGATTGTCCGCAACTACTACGGCGAGCACGACGCCAATGGCGTCCCCATCCATCGCGGCGTCTGGACCGACGATGGCGTCAACTTCCCGCTCTACCTTCGCAACACACTCGTCGTCGCCATCCTCTCCGTCGTCGGGATGACCCTCTCGAGCGCGGTGGTTGCGTACGCGTTCAGTCGCATCCATTGGCGCGGGCGCGGCGTCATGTTCACGCTCATGCTCGCGACGATGATGATCCCATTCCCGGTCATCATGGGCCCCATGTTCATCATCTTCAGCAAACTCGGCTGGATCGGATCGCTCAAGCCCCTGTGGATCCCCGCATGGTTCGGCGGCGCGTTCAACATCTTCATGCTCCGCCAGTTCTTCATGGGCATCCCACGCGATCTGGACGAAGCCGCCCGCCTCGACGGCTGCGGACACTGGGGCATCTTCTGGCGCGTGATCCTGCCCCTCTCCACGCCCGCGCTCTCCGTGGTTGCGCTCTTCCATTTCATCTACGTCTGGAACGACTTCCTCGCGCCGCTCATCTTCCTCACTCACCGCGACGACTTCACGCTCGCGCTGGGATTGCAGTTATACCAGAGCAAGGCCGGCAACACGCCCTGGAACCTCCTGATGGCCGCGAGCACGATGGTGGTCGCGCCGGTCCTACTCCTGTTCCTGTTCGCGCAGCGCCAACTCATCCGGGGGATCGCGGGCGACGGTCTGAAGGAGTAACGCCACCCATTTCGCGACGCATGCGAGGGCATTCGGTATTCCGTTCTTGCGAATCAGCCAGTTTGGTGTAGTCTGAATCTGTGGGAGCCTGCTCCCCGAAACGTCCGAGAAGGAGCATCGTGAGTCAAAGCCAATCCAGAGCGTTGCGTTGTTCATGGTTTGCACCAATCGGCACCGTGCTGGGCTTGGTCGCGCCAGCCTTCGCGCAGCCAATCGCCAGCGTTCAGCCCACAACGGGCGGCGTCGAGTCCTACGCCGTCGCGGCGGCCTCGTTGGCGGGGTTGACCGCAACCGCGTCCGCCTCGAACGACACCGTAGAAGTTCGTGACATCGCAGGGAGCCTCCTGGCAACCGTCACGCGGGCGCAGTTGCAGGCAGTGTGCCCCTTCCTCTCACTCAGCGAAACCAACGATGGCCCGGCCGCGCTCGCATTCTCCGATTCCGGGCGACTGCTTTTCATCGCCGTAACAGACACCACCGTGCCCGGCGACGGGCCCAGCGATGCGATCGTGCGCCTCGACATCGACACCGGACAACTCACGCTCTTCGCCCGCGCGGAACTCGGCGGCCCGGACACATCGCGCCCTCGCGTCGGCCTCGCACACTACAAGGGTCGCCTCTACGTCGGTGGCTTGGGCGTCGTCATGGGGTACTCCGCCACCATGAACCAGACCGCCGGAACATCGCTCTTCGTGACCACCGTCTCAGTCGGGAACAACGTCGTCGGCATCACCGTTGATCGCCCGCAGAACGGACTCATCGTCGCAACCAGTTCAACGATCTATCGCGCACCCATCACCGCGAGCAACTCGCTCTCGTTCACCACCCTCGGAACGCGGTCGAACATCCGCGCGATCACCTTCGCAGAACACTTCGGCGGCATCTTGAATCCGGGTCTGTACATCCTGCAGTCCACACTCGCGCCTGACAACTCCATCATCTCCAAGGTTTCGGTCGCGCAAGCCCGCGGCACCGGCGGATTCACGCCCACCACCTATCGCACCATCGCCGAGCCAAGGCACGATCTCGCCGCGACGGCCGAGGGAACGCTGCTGCTCGGCATGCCCGCCAACGCCGAGCAGATTCGCGACGACACCGACGCGAAACTCACATACGACGAGTTCCTCGCAGACGAGTTCGATCAGGTCGTCACGCTCGGACGCGGCTTGATCTCTCCCGCAGGAGAGCCCGCGGGTTGGGTCATCGACGCCGACGTCATCCCCGCGTGGCAGTGGTTCCATCCCGCGTCTCCCGACGCCGCGTGCTGGACAGTTCTTCTCCTCCTGGCGAGCGACGAAGTCCACAAGGAAAACGGCGGCCCCGGCGATCCGCTCGCACAACAGCAGGTTCGCACGATCCTGCAGCGATACTCGGGCAACAGTCCAGACGGCATCAGGCCGCTTCGCTCCGCCGACGGCATCTACTGGCACTGGATCGATCCCGTCACCGGCAACGCCAAGGCGGGTTGGGGCGACAGTTACGCCACGATGAGCACGATGAAGATGGTCGTGGCGGCGGCCCGGGCAGCGGCGTACTACCCGCTCGACGCAGACATTCGCCGCTACGCCCGCGACATCATTTGCAACGTGACCAACTGGGACGCGTACTTCAACAGCGCCACGAATCCCACGTTCCGCTATCAGATCTACATGCTCGCGCAAGGCGCGGGTGGGCCTGATCTCTTCTCGGGTGGTTCAGCGTTCAATGAGTCGATCCTGTTCGCGGATCAGGCGGCGTTCTATGGCGGCGCATTCTCCGATCTCGGTGCCACACACTGGTACAACGCGCCGGGCTTGCCCAGTGCATCGCTGCTCACGGGAAGACCGGTACGCACAAACAGTGCGGGCTCGCACCTTCCCGCGTTCATCAGCCTGTATCCACTCCTCCTGCTTGAGAACTACCGCGCCTCGCCCGACTGGCAGACGCACGTCCGCAACCTGCGAGCCAGCAACGCCGCGTGGACCGACGACAACGCCCCGCAGTTCAACACAGTCTTCAGCGCGGGCACGACGTACGTCAACGGCTACAACGCCGACTCGCTCTCGAACCATCCCGGCGACTTGACGACGTTCACCTCGTTGCTCGCGTTCGCGGCAGGTGACGGAGCATCCGCAGGGCGACACGTCGAAGCGGGCGGCGCGTATCAGGCCTACCGCACCGGCGGACGACAAACCTTCAAGACCGGCGCGAGCATCCTGTACCGCCGCTCCAACGTGGATCGCAACTACCGCCCCGACTCGGCAGGGTTGCCCGACGTCGCGCTGGGTGCGCTGGGCCTCGCAGAACTGCTCGCGCCCGGCGCCATTGCAAGAGTCCTGACGGGCGAGTATCCCTCGTGTGACGTGTGCCCGGCGGATCTCGACGACGGCTCGGGCGATGGCATTCCCGATGGCGGCGTGGATATCAACGACCTGCTGTTCTTCCTGGCCGGCTTCGAAGCGGGATCCCTATCCGCGGATCTGGACAACGGGAGCGGGAGCGGCCAGCCCGACGGCGGCGTGGACATCAATGACCTGCTCTTCTTCTTGTCCCATTTCGAGGGCGGGTGCTAGAGGGCCAGGGAAAACCCTTGGATGTTATGGGGGTTGAAGCGATTTGGTGCGGCATTTCAAGCACAGAAAACGTTTGCATTCCATGAGGAAAGGGGTTGACACTGGGCCGGTTTGCTGTCATCCTGAAAACGATTTCAGCAAGTGCTTTCCGCGAGCCCTTGTCGGACGAGTGTCGGGTATAGGAGAGGACATCACGAGGGAGTTGGGTCGTGTGGCCCACCACCTCGAGGCCCAAGCGTCTCCCGCGTTTCCGCGGGTTGTTTGGATTCGAAAGAGGAGCGAGACATGAAGAAGATTTCGGCAGTGTTGGTCGTGGCTTTGGCGGCGGGTTCTGCGTTGGCGAGCGACATCTCGTCCGTCAACGGGTTCCGCCTCGAAGGCCGCAACTGGGGCGACTTCCACAACGTTTCCAGCATGAGCTACGGCCCGGCGGCTGGCCCACTCGGTGCCGCGCCCGCGACGTCGTTTACTGCATTCCAAGGACCCGTCGGCGGCGGCATCCGTGTCACCGAAGCGTTCCCGTCCGGTCAGGGCGGCGGCTCCAACCACGTCGCTTGGCTGTCCGATGACGGCGGCGCGTCTCGCTTCCGCGCTTGGGGCGGCGGCGAAGGCTCCGGCGGTCAGTCTTTCAACATCACGACCACCATCCTGATGCAAGGTGGCCAGTCGGCTCCCCGCAAGGAAGGCGGCCTCAAGATCCGCAACCCACGCTACAACCACAGCCCCTTCTTCGTCGATGACGGCCTCGTCCTCGTCGCGTCCGACGGCGAAGTCGCCGTGTTCGGTGCGGCCATGCCCTTCACCGGCTTTGGTCCCAGCGTCTACACGTTCGGCACCACCGCGACGATCGACTTCTCCTACTACGCCCCCGGCACCGTTGACCCCGTCCTCGGCGGCTACCGCCTCCGCTTCACCGACGCCGTCACGGGCCTGCACGACAGCGGCATCAAACTCTGGGGCGCTGGCGAACCCGACGGCATCAAGGGCTTCAACAACGACACCGAGATCGGCCTGAACTTCCAAGGCTTCAACAATCTCGTCCTGCCCGACATGATCGACATCACCTACGGCAACGTCTCGATCACCCCCGCTCCGGGCGCCCTCGCGCTGCTCGGCCTCGGCGGGCTCGTCGCGACGCGTCGTCGTCGTTGAGAGATCCGCGACTCGTCCTCGATGATGAGTCTGCAACGTACTTTCTCCCGGTCGCTCGACAGAGCGACCGGGGTCTTTCGGAGAATCGGGACATTGAGATCTGGGTTCGGATGCCCTCGATCAACCGATTCGAGACACTCTCCCCTCATATCCAGGAGCCTCAATCATGGCTAAGTCGTTCGGAATCGCTCTCCTCGCCGCGTCGGCATTTGCAAGCGCCGCCTCTGCCCAATGTGCCAACCTTGGCTCGCCCTTGACGAATCCGGGCGTCGAAGAAGCAAACATCGACTCCCCCAGCGAGGCCCTTGGTTGGCACTCCATCACCGGCACCGCCAAGTGGCGAACTGTTGGCGACGGCCAATCTCCCACGATCTTCCCCGTCGGCACACCCGCCTCACTCACGCCGAGAACCGGCAACGGTTTGCTCCGCCTCGCGACGCTGGGCGCGGGCGGGTTCGGCGGTTTCACGACGGACATCCGCACACCCTTGCTTCCCGGTGGCGCGTTCTACGACATCAACTACAACTGGCAGAACGGCGGCGACATTGTCGTTGGTTGCTGGTACCTGATTCCCGCCGCCACGCCGATCGTCGGGTTCAATGAAACGTTCCTCGGCGACGCCGCCGACCTCAAGGTCGAGTTCAAACTCAACTGCCAAGCCGTTGCGACCTTTGAGGACTTCAGCCCGACCAGCACCAACAACATGCGTGGCACGACGAATGACCAGTGGGTGCTGTTCAGCAAGAGGATCAAACGGCGCGATATGCGTCTCCAGTGGCGTGGCAACGCGGTGGATCCCAACGGCTGCCTCTGCGTGCCGACGAGCCCAGAACCCAGCCGCATCAAGGTGACCCCAGGCCGGTACGCCGCGGACGGTCAGCCAACCACGGGCGTCGTGTATTTCGACGACTTCTTCTACACCGAGTATTGTGCCGCCGATCTGGACGACGGGTCAGGCACGGGTACTCCGGATGGGGGCGTGGACATCAACGACCTGTTGTACTTCCTCACGGTGTTCGAGGCTGGCACCGAAGGCGCCGATCTCTCGTCGGGCGACTTTGACGGCATTTCCGACGCCGGCGTTGATATCAGCGACTTGCTGTTCTTCCTCCTTCACTTTGAAAGCGGCTGCTGATCGTCGGTTGCCCCCTCCTGAGCGACCCCGGCGCGCGACGATTCGTCGCTGTACCGGGGTCGCTCTCCATTCAGAGTGTGAGTGCGGGAGTCGCACTGCGCGGCGACAACCCAAAGAAAACGCCCCCGGGAGGACTCGAACCTCCGACCGACGGATTAGAAATCCGTTGCTCTATCCACCTGAGCTACGAGGGCTTCGCCCAACTGTAGCAATCTAGCGTTCGTGCACGATCTCGTGCGGGAGGCTCAGCGTCTGGTGCGGAGGAGTCTGGCTTCGAGAGAACCGCCATCGATGATGCATGCCTCCAGCCGGCCGCTGAGGGCGTCAAAGGCCCATCCGGAAGCGGCGTTCGGCCCGTTCGACACCACTGAAGAGCCAGTGATCGGATTGACGGGAACGGCTGCCAGGTAGCCCGAGTTCATCATTGGTTCCCAGCCGTCGGTGATCGGGTTGTAGGCGTCTGCAATGCGGTGGCGGTACCGGGAGATTGAGTCTTGGAGTGCTGCGGTATCCCGCACGAGCGCAAGGTGTCGCTCGTCGCTGGCATGGGTCAAATGCGGCGTGGTGACTGCCGCGAGCACCAGGAGCGCGATCGCGGGAATCGAGAACTCCGCGCAGAAAAGCCGGCGTGCGAAGGGCATTCGCCGCCGGCTTGAATCGATCTGGAGGTCATGGGCCATGCCGCGCTTACTCTGCCGAGGTCGCGGTCACGGTGTTGGGATCGGTGGTGTAGAACCGCGACTCACGGAAGTTTGACGCGCAGATGGTGGTTAGGTCGCTGTTCCAGACCCACGCGTGCCCGGCCGAGCCGTAGGTTGTGCCGGTGACGACCGCGATCGAGGTGAGCCCGCCACCGCCGTTGTACGCGGGATTGACCGGTGCCGCCTTGATGTAGCGTCCCGCGAGCAGTTCCTCCCAGCCGCGGGAGGCGAAGTCCGGATAGGCGTTGGTGCGCGAGTTGTAGAGTTCGATTTGGTTCTGGAGGCTGCCCAGGTTGGCCTGGAGGCTTCCTTCCCAACTGTCTTGAGTGGCGTTGGCGTAGAGGGGCACGATGACCGCGGACAGGATCCCCAGGATCACCACGACGATCAGAACCTCCACAAGCGTAAACGCGCGCTGAACTCGAGCAAGCATGTTCGGTCTCCTTCCCGGGCGCCCGTCTGACTGAGTCCGGCGGGCATACCCGATATCCATGGGTGTCATCGGCCAACCGGGGGATGGCGCGTGGTTCAGGTCGATGCCATGCACCAAAGTGGGGTGCGCTGTATCGACTGTGAGGAGAGAATGGGTGTGATGGCGAAGGGGCGGGGTGGATAAGGCTTCTTTGACCCGGTAACCGGCGAGGGATTTGTGGACGTTGGTGCGCAGCGAGAATGCACAGGCTGGAGACCCGTGCTACCTGACCCTGGTTCTGATTCCGCTGGGCGCGTGGCTGGTCTCGTGCGTGTTGCTGGTGCTTGCGCACTTTGCGACACGCAGTTCCGCGGCACGGCGTCAACGGCGGTGGGTGGGCGGAAGAGTGGACCGACGTCCACGTTTCTTTTGGCAGCGAGTGTGTGTTGAGCACTGGATGTTGTTGCACGGGTTGGGACCTGTGCAACGTCGTCCTGTGTCTTCGCGCGCTTGCTGGCCTACGCACCGCTTTGGCGTGCTGCTCGGGTCGCGTGAGAATCTGCGGGGGAGACCAGCCCGGGTTCGTGGCCCGGCCGTTGGAAGCCCGAAGATTCACGCGCGAGGGAACTGGCACGCCTCTACCCATGGATGCGCGGTCACGGGCGCGCGCACAAAGGTGGATGTTGGTGGGTGCTTAGTGACGCGTGGCGCGCGGAAGTGGCGATTGGAGGGTGTGGAAGGGTGTGAAATTGGGCCGAAAAATGTGTGAATTCGTGCTTTGGGGTCAGAACTAAGACCGCGTTTGCGCGCGCGCGGGAGGTCGATAGGGGGAAGAATGCGGCTGGAAGCCCCATACCCCGCGGAGGAAGAGGAAGAGAAGACACCACGCGTCGAAGACTCGCGTGGTGGCACCCGGATGTTGAGCGTGTGGCCACCCGCCCAGTGGCACACAGGCAAGAGGGTTTCGCTGGTGCCGCCCGTACTACATTGTCGGCCCACCTCGCCTTGAATCTGGGTGCGTGCTGCGATCGAAGGACGGGCGGAACAGGAGGATGCGCCATGGTTGCTCCCTCACTTCACAGAGTCTGTGCGATTCTCCTGCTGGTATGTGCGGGGCCGGCGTTGGCGCGGCAGGTGGGACCTTTGATCGGGGATCTGGTTGAGTATGCGGATGTCCGCGCGGTGATTCCATCGGATACGACGGAGGCGTTTGCGCGAGCCGTGGACGCGAGTGCGGAGCAGCGGGCGGCCGCGGGCGAGTTGGTCGAGGGTGCTCGGACGGAGGTGGCGCGGGTGGTCAATCGGCACCTGCGAACGGTGCGGGATGATCCGACGCTGGAACAGATCAAGGAGAGTGAGGCGAGAGTTCTGAGGGATGCACGCGAGGTCGAGCGGCAACTGATGGATGATCTCGCGTCGCTTGTGACGGGTGAGCAGCAGCCAAGGTTTGAGAGTTTCGAGCGGGCTCATCGGCGTTCGCTGTTGCGGCTGGCCAAGCCCCAGCCGTTGCCTTTGGACCTGTGGAAGTTCTTCGCCGCGAACAAGTTTGATGCGGCGAAGGACGAGGGGCTTCGCGACCTGCTCGACAAGTTCGACCGAGAGAGCGATGTTGTGCTGGTGCGCGAGCGGCGCGCGCGTAAAGAGTATCTGGTGATCGTCCGGCGGGGCGTCGATGGCTCGAACGAGGCGATGGCGCGTGAACGGGCGGCCCTGCGCGAACTCCTAGAGGCGGGCGCCGCTCGCGACCGGGTGTTTGCAGCGATGGTGGAGCCGCTGCTTCGCCTGCTGCCCAAGGAACTTGGCGACAGGCTCGCGCTTGAGATCATTCGCCTTGCGACTGAGGACTATGACAAGAACCTGGCCGAGCCGGCGCAGTATCCGATCGTGCGGGAGGTGCTCGCGCTCTCACTCACACCCGGGCAGCGGCGTGATGCGCGAACGCTGATCGATGCGGCGAAGGGCGACGCGCTGGCGCAGGCGCGGTCCACGGCCGTGGAACAAGCGCGATACACGCTGCTCGACGACAAGGTGCGGACGGATGGGCGGACTTCGCCGTTGAACCTGTATCTGGAGAGCGCGAGCAAGTTGCGGGTCCGCGTGAGCAATCAACTGCTCACGATGCTGACGCCGGAACAGCGGCGCGCGTATGACGCGTCGGATGTGGTGGAGCCGTCGACGACGTCGATCGTGAATGAGAAGTGAGATGGGGGGCGTCGCGCGTCGAGCGATGGAACGCGGGGTGGTCGAGGAGTGGTGACGTCTCGCCGGGTTGGCACCACGCGCCGCTCAAAGCAGCGGCGAGTAGTGGCACCCGCAGAGAAGATCGAGTCGGGCCACCTGCCCCGCGCGGACGATCAGGTCGTGCCATCCGGTCTATTGCGGTGACGCCGAGAGCACGCCGACCTTGTACCCGTTTTGCTTCAGGATCTTGCCGGCCTTGTTGGTGAGCGCGAAGAGATAGAAGAGTCCGATCAGCGGAATGATGGTGAGGAGGCTGTCAAATCCGGTCCATCCGATGGCCGTGCTCAGTTGCCAGGCGTTGAACACGACAAACACAACCATCAGGAGCGCCACAACTCTGACTGCCATCACGGCCGTCTGGCTTGGGAGCATCTTGGGGAGCATGGCCACCGCCAGGTAGGCCAAGATCAAAATGCCGACTCCGATGAGCACTCGCCCGAACCGGTCGGCGATGGTTTGCATCTCTGGCGTCTGTCCTGACATCTTTGAGTCTCCTGTGTTCACAACTCTTGTGCGGGCGGTGCAGGCCACCCGTCGATCCCGTTCTTCTGACGTGGGGCGCACAGCGGAGCACACGCTGCACGATCGCGCCCGAGTGTGCATCGACGCGGGGGACGAGCCACTTTGGCCGATCCGGAAAAAACAGTACAGATCGCACAGATAGTCGGGTGTCATTACTCGTCGCTGTGGACGAGTCTTGCTGTGACGGCCGAAGGCACCAGTCGGCGAATTGCCCTCCGCAGGAGCCGCCGACTGGTGGCACCCGGATCGGACGCCACCCACGCCTCCCGCCGGGTAGACGACTGAAAGCCACGCGCGGCCCGACATGTCACAGTCGTTTGATCTCTCGTCCCGGGAGGTAGAAGTTTCGATCGTGGGGGTCGGACGACCTCACCGCGGTGCCATCGTCGATGAGACGTTGCACGGCGATGCTCACATGCTCTTGGTTGAGGAACGCCGGATACTTGGCAGGACTTTGGTTGGCAAAGCGCCACAGTCGCCATACGTCGAAGCCGTCGTAACGGCCGTCCTCGCCAAAGTCAAAGTCAACACGCACGCCGTCGACTTCGACGAACAGGCCGATGCCGTGGAACCCATATTCTGCGCCGCCGGGCAGGTGGCCAAAGCGCGGAAAGTTCCCGCGGACTGGTCCTCTGCGAACACGCTCGGCACCAAACTCTTTCTGGACGCGTGCGACGCCCTCTGCTGCTGTCGCGAGGAAGTCATTGATGAGGGTAAGGATCGGGGTGGTCATTGGGAGTTCTCAGGTGGACGGAGCGGGGCCGCCCGGCTTCACGTCGGCCAGTGTCTCTTGGATGGTCTCGAACCACCCGGCGACCACGTCGCGAAAGTGTGGGTCGCCGAGAAAGAGGAATTCCGGCGGCGCGTCCTTGAGGAGGCTCAGGATCTCGGATGTTTGGCGTCGTGCATCGTCCACCTCGGTCTGCGATACGCGATCCGCCCATTCCTGCATGTTCTTGAGAGTGATGTTGAACGCACGCATGCCGCAGCAGATGGCGATGCAGTACTCCTCGCACCAAATGAGAGCACTTCGCAGTGCAGTCCCGTGGTTGTCGTAGTAGGGAATTCCAAAGTGGATGACGTTTGACATGGGCTTTCAGTTCAAATGGTCGCATCCATGTACTCGCGACGGCTCTTTCACACCCACCGCGTCACCACGACCTTGGATTCGGTGAAGAACTTTACCGCGTCCTCGCCGTTGGCGTGCAGGTCGCCGAAGAAACTGTTCTTCCAGCCCGAGAAGGGGAAGACGGCCATCGGGGCCGGGACGCCGACGTTGATCCCGACCATGCCCACCTGCGTGTGCGTCTTGAAGCGGCGGGCGTTGTAGCCGCTGGCGGTGAAGATGACGCCCATGTTGCCGTAGGGTGAGCGGTTGACGGCGGCGATCGCGGCGTCGAGCGTGTCCTCGCGGATGATGGAGAGGACGGGGCCGAAGATCTCTTCGTCGCAGATGCGCATGCCGGGGCGGACGTGGTCGAAGACGGTGGGGCCGATGAAGCAGCCGGAGGAAGGCACTGGGCACTGGGCACTAGGCACTAGGGAAGAGGAGAGGTCGCGGCCGTCGAGGGCGAGGGTGGCGCCGTCGGTGATGCCGCTGGCGATGAAGCCGAGGATGCGTTCCTGGGATTGCTTGTCGATGACGGGGCCCATGGTGACGCCGGGCTGGTCGCCGGGGCCGACTTTGATTTTCTTGGCGGCTTCGACGATCTTGGGGACGAACCAGTTTGCGGCGTTACCGACGGCGATCGCGATGCTCCCCGCAAGGCAGCGCTGGCCGCTGTTGCCGAAGGCGGAGCCGACGACGCCTTCGATGACGATGTCGGGGTTGGCGTCGGGCATGATGACCATGGAGTTCTTCGCCCCGCCCATGCACTGGGCGCGTTTGCCGGCGTTGGTGGCGGTGGTGTAGATGTGCTTGGCGACCTTGGTGGAGCCGACGAAGGAGACGGCGCGGACGTCGTCGTGCGTGATGAGATAGTCGACGACTTTGGGGCCGCCGGTGACGAGGTTGAGCACGCCCTTGGGCAGGCCCGCCTCGTGCATGAGTTCGATCTCGCGGATGGCGGAGAGGGGGACTTTTTCGCTGGGCTTCAGGACGAAGGTGTTGCCGCAGGCGATGGCCATGGGCCACATCCAGAGGGGGACCATGACGGGGAAGTTGAAGGGCGTGATGCCGACGCAGACGCCGAGCGGGACGCGGTCGACGGAGGAGTCGATGCCGACGCCTGACGTGTCCTCGGTGCGGCAGAAGGACGTGCTGACGGCGATCTGCGGCAGCGTGCGGCCCATCATGAGGGAGGGTGCGCCGCAGGCGTATTCGACGCAGTCGATGCCGCGGCGGACGTCGCCCTTGGCCTCGGCCATGGTCTTGCCGTGCTCGCGGACGATCATGGTGGCGAGTTCGTCGAAGTGCTTTTCGAGGAGGGCTTTGTACTTGAAGAGGAACTGGCAGCGGTCGCCGACGGGCATCGCGCTCCAGGCGGGGAAGGCCTCGCGTGCGGCGGCGACGGCGGCTTCGGCGCTGCGGAGAGAGTCGAGGTCGGCGTGGGCGATCGTCTCGCCGGTGGCGGGGTTCATGACGGCGTGGGTGGCTCCGGCCCCAGAAGGCTTGCCGCCGAGGGCGGATTCGGTGGTGCGCTGGCCGTTGATGAACTGGTGGACGGGGGTGGGCATGGGAGGCCTTTCTGCTGGACTCGATTGGAGGGCAGAGGTGCTGAGTCGGAGTCTCAGTTGATCGTATCGTCGATTCGTGGGTGAACCCTAGAGTGAGGCATGAAGACGATTATCGCGATTGTGGGGCTGGTTTTGTTGGTTGGGTGTGCGGCGAAGGGGCCGGTCGTTGAGCCCAAGGAGGCCGCGGGCTCGAGGGAGACCGATGCGCCGAAGGCGGGGACGCTGGCGTATGACAAGTCGGTGTGGTTCGCGCTGCTGGAGCATCACAAGGCGATCCGGCGCGAGGTGAAGCACTTGGCGAATGGGGTTGAGGCGACGACGGAGTCGGATGATCCGAAGGTCGCGGCGATGATCAAGGATCACACGATGGCGATGCAGAAGCGCGTGCGGCAGAAGTCTGCGGTGCGCGTGTGGGACCCGGTGTTTGTGGACCTGTTCAAGAACGGGCACCTGGTGACGATGCAGTACACCGAGACGGAGAAGGGCGTGCGGATTGTGGAGACGAGCGATGACCCGGAGACGGTGGTGCTTTTGAAGAGCCACGCGGAGGGTGTGAGTGAGTTTGTGAGAGAGGGGTTTGAGGCGTCGAAGCGAGAGACGAAGAGGTATGGGAAGTAGATTTGGGAAAGGGAAAGCACCACGATTCGGGGGACCTCATCGTGGGCGTGGGGTAGACGTGTGAGTGAAGGTGCGGGTGAAGACGCGAGAGACGATCGCGGGTCCCTTCGGGACGACGATGTGAGCGAGGTGGAGTGTCCCCGGGTTCGAGGACTCACCCGGGGCTAAGGTCGTCGAGCCCTTCGGGCTCAAGATGGTGGTCGCATTGCGGGATGGGCGCCACGATTCGGCGGACCTCATCGTGGGCGTGTGATTACTTCTGTCGGCGTGCCTTTGCCATCAGGTCTTCGATCTCGTCTGCGTCTTTTGCGATCATGGGCGAGAGGTTCTTGGAGCCTGTGCGTGTGACGAGGATGTCGTCCTCGATGCGTACGCCGATTTTTTCTTGTGGCAGGTAGAGGCCGGGCTCGATGGTGATGACCATGCCGGGTTCGAGTTTCTTCGTCGGGTTCGCGTCGTGGACTTCCAAGCCTAGTTGGTGGCCGATGCCGTGGAGGTAGCGATCTTCGAGGCCTGCCTTACGGAAGACGGCGCGGGCGGCTTCGTCGATCTCGTGGATCCAGGCGCCGGGCTTCACGGCTTTGATGGCGGCTTTCTCGGCGGCGAGGACGAGGTTGTAGATCTCGCGCTGGCGCTTGGAGAAGCGGCCGCTGGCGGGATAGCCGCGGGTGATGTCGGAGGCGTAGCCCTTGTAGGAACAGCCGGCGTCGATGCAGAGGATGTCGCCATCCTGGACGACGACGTCGCCCGCGCGGTAGTGGAGGATGGTGCTGTTGAGTCCGGCGCCGACGATGGAGTCGTAGGCGGGGCCTGATGCGCCGAGGTCCTGCCAGGTGCGTTCCATGGCGCGCTGGATGTCGCGCTCGCGGACGCCGGGCTTGATGACGGAGAGCGCGACTTCGTAGCCTTGCGCGGTGATCTCGATCGCTTTTTCCATGAGCGCGAGTTCGTTGGTGCTCTTCACGGCGCGGAGTGAGGGAAGGAGTTCGGTTTTGTCTTCGATCGCGACGCCCGGGATGCGCTCCATGGCCTTGCGGAAGGTGGCGAGGTCCTGGGCGACGGGCGCGTCGAGGCCCGCGAAGGGGTGGAGGAGCGCGACGCGTTTGTTCATCTTGACGGCCTGGGTGACCATGCGCGAGAACATGGTGGTGCGCATGACGGTGCCAAAGGCGTGACGCTTGCGGAGGGCTTCGGAGATGGGGTCGCGGTAGCCCTCCCAGACTTCCATCTCGGTGTTGAGGGGTTTGAGGAAGAGGATGCACTTGCGGTTGGGGTCTGGGTGTTGCGGATCGAAGAGGAGGCAGGCGCCGCCTTCGTTGGAGATGCCGGTGAGGTAGGTGAAGGTGGGATCGGCGCGGAAGCCCTCGCCGCCATCGCCTGCGAAGACGAGGCCGATGGACTTGGTCGCGGCGAGGTCCTTGAGGACGCGGTCGCGGCGGGCGCGGTGTTCGGCGGGGGTGATGGAGAGGTCTTTGGTCTTTACGGTGGACTTGGCGGAGCGCGAAGTGGTCTTCATGGTGTGCTGTGTGCCTTGCTTCATGGTGCAGAGGGTAGCGGACGAATGGTGACGTTGTGCGCGGTGAGGGCGACGGAAAGGCCGCCGACGATGAAGGATCGCGGGTCGGTCGAGGAATCGCGAAGGGCGGTGATGAGGGTGTGGAGGTGTTTGGAGCCGCGGTTGTCGGCGCGGGCGGATATTCCCAGAGTCAGCGCGGCGCGTCGAATGAGATCGCCGAGAATGAGTGGGGGTTGAGTTCGCAGGGCGTCGCGATTCCACTGGAGGACGCCGACCCAGGCACCACCGCCGATAGCAAGCGCGAGAAGTTCGTCCGTTGTTTTTGTGATGAGTGTGGAGGCTTGATGGAGGAGATCTGCTGAGCGACTGGCGGCACTGCTCGCGCGGGGTTCGAGGTCTTTGAGCAACGGCACCACGCGATGGCGCAGCGCGCTGCGGAGGTGTGATTCGTCGTGGTTGGTGGTGTCCTCGACCCAGTCGGTGTGCGTGGCGCGGCAGAGCGTGATGGCGTCGTCGCGGGTGACGGCGAGCATGGGGCGGAGGAGGAGGCAGCCGTTGAGGGCGCGGGATGGGAGCAGGCCTGCGAGACCTTCTGGCCCGGAGCCGCGGAGGAGGCGCATGAGGACGGTTTCGAGTTGGTCGTCGGCGTGGTGGGCGGTGGCGATGAAGGGGCAGGCGTGGTCTTTGGCGATGGATTCGAGGGCGGCGTAGCGGAGGGCGCGCGCGCGGGCCTCGTAGTTATGGCCTTTGGCTTTGGCGGTGATCTCCTGCTCGAAGAATGGGAGGTTGAGGCGTGTGGCGAGGTCCTTGGCGGCGTCGCGCGAGGCGAGGGCTTCGCTGCGGGGGCGCATGTCGTGGATGATGTGGGCGATGGCGAGGTGGGGGGTGGCGCTGGCGAGGGCGAGGGTGAGGGCCATGGAATCGACGCCGCCGGAGCAGGCGATGAGGGTCATTCGCCTGGCGTCACGGACTTTGGGCCCGCCGGACAGGCGTCGCCAATCGCGGACGATGAGACGAACCACCCTCGCGGCGGAGGGGGAGGCACCGACCAAGGCTCGAATCGACCGATCGCCGCCCATGGACCGATGATAGAGTGAAGGCCTTCGGCACGGATGGCCGACGGTATCGGATTGCCAAGGATGGAGGCCTGATCGATGCAGAATGAAGAAGCGAAGGCGACGGTCGAGAGTGTGCCGGGGACGACCGGGAAGACGGCCGCCAAGCCCAAGGGACTGTTGCAGGGGGAGTCGGGGGGGATGATCCTCCTGACTGGTGCGATTTTGGGTTGTGTTTTGATCGCGTGGGGCTTTCAGCGGAACGCGAAGCGGAAGATCGCGGCGACGGAGACTGAGTATGGGGAGTTGCTGCGGCCTCGGGGTGAGAATGGGCCTTTGACGTCGTATCTTGCGAAGCATCCGCCGCGGATGCAGGTGTCGCCGCGTGGGAATGGGGCGGTGCAGGCGATGGAACCACCGGCGCCGGCGGCTGAGCGGGCGGGCGTGCGCAATCAGGCAGAGTTGGCGGCGGATGTGTCGGAGATTGCGACGCTGCGGCAGGATTTGCGTGAGGTCGGGCAGAAGGCTGTGAAGGAATTGGACGCGCGGCTGGGCGTGCTGGAAGCGGCGATCTTGCGTGCGGAGACGCTGGTGCAGCGATTGGAAGCGGCGAGTCGGAATGTGACGCCCGGGACTGCGGCAGCGGCGGCACCCTCGATGGTGTTTCCGACGGCTCCAGTGTTCACGCCGCAGAGTTCGCAGCCGGGTGCGCCTCGGACGGAGTCGTATGTCGAGGCGCGGCCTGCGATGCCGGTGGCTCGTGGTGGGCGGGATGACACGCGGACGATCATCGAGTTGGCGGAGCAGGGGATGGCGGCGCGAGAGATTGCGCAGCAGGTGGGCAGGCCGATCGGGCAGGTAGAGTTGATCATCGCGCTGCGGGGGAAGGGTGCGACGGCGCGGAGTTGAGGGGCGTGGGGAAGGGAAGCGCCAAGATTCGGCGGACCTCATCGTGGGCGTGCCAGTCGAAGTTTGGGTGAGCGTGCGGTCGGTTTAAGCACCGACGAAGCGCGCGTAGAGCGATCGCGCGAGGGGCACGCTGGTGGTGCCGCGGATGATGGCGCGGCCGTCTTTGAAGAGTGTGATGTCGATGCCCGGCTGATCGGCGGGTGAGAGGCGCGCCATGAAGGGCGAGAGTGTCACTGCGCCAAGTGGTTGCCAGCGTTGAGCGATGGACGCGAGGTCGAGCGTTGCGGGAGTGCCGTTCGCGGAAGATTCCACTTGCACGGCGTTCTGGCCGCAGAGGATGATGGGCTCGCGTTCGAAGCGGCCATCGAGAAACTCGAAGGAACGGTGGCCACAGCAGGGGCAATCGTCGCGCGGGCCGAGGGCGGCGAGGTCGATGCGGCGGCGCGTGTTCTGCCAGAGGTCAAACTCCAGGAGCGAGCGCGAGACGAGGTCGATGCGGCCCGCGAGGATCTTGATCGCGTCGGCGGCTTGCGCGCCCGCGACGATCGCGACGGCGGGGGCGAGGACGCCGACGGTGTCGCAGGTGGCGATCGTGCCGGGAAGTTCCTCGAAGAGGCAGCGCAGGCAGGGCGTGGCGTGATTGGGGAACGCGGCCTTGGGGAGGATCGTGTATTGCATGCCGTGCGCGGCGACGACGCCGGCGTAGGCGAGAGGGAGACCTTGCTTCACGGCGACGTCGTTCAAGAGGTAGCGCGTTTCGAGATTGTCGGTGCCGTCGATGAGGATGTTGATCGCAGGCGCGGCGCTCTGCATCAGCGCGGTGATCGTGCGCGGTGTGACGTCGAGCGCGTGGGCGTGGATGGTGATGGTGGAGTTGACGGCGGCGAGGCGTTCGCGGGCGGCTTGTGCTTTGGGAAGACCAACATCGCGCTCGCTGTAGAGGACCTGACGCTGAAGATTGGTTTCTTCCACGAGGTCGCGGTCGACGATCGTGAGCGTGCCAACGCCAGCGCGGGCGAGCGTGTCCGCGGCGTGGGAGCCGAGCGCGCCGAGGCCGACGATGAGGGCGTGCGAACGCTCGAGGCGGGCCTGACCGTCGTCGCCGAGGAGGAGGGATTGGCGGTGGTATCGGGGCATGGGGAAAGAGGAGTGGAAAGGGGCAAGGCGTGAGGCGTGAGTTGAGAAGGAGTAAGAGGCAAGGCGTGAGGCATGAGTGAAGAACGAAGAAGACGGTATTGGGGCACGAGGAGTCGAGGCACGGCCTCGGTGCGTTTCTCGTTATCTGCGGACCATTTCGGGGCGGCGCGGGTCCGATGCAGGGCGACATTGGAGCAAGGAGGAACACCCCGACTCTCAGGAGGAACACCCCGGGCTTCGGGACGAGCATCCCCGCCGTCGGGGTGAACACCCGGAGGTTGGGGACGAACTCCCCGGCGTTAGGGAAGGACTTCCCGAAGGCAAAGACGAACACCCCGGACCCCGGGGCGAACACCCCGAGAGTCGGGCGCGACGCCGGATAATCACGACTTCCGCGTTTTTCACGACTCAAGGCCGTTCGTTCGGGATTGGAAAGGGTGATGCGAGGCCGGACGCCGAGGAACAGCCGCGACCTCCTATCCTCAGCCCGGCTCCGTTGCTCCTCTCTTTTCTTCACTCCCGCCTCACGCCTTGCCTCTTTCAACTTCTTCACCATGCTCATCGCCGAGAATCGTCCACGTACGTTGAACTGGTACCACGCCGGGCCCCTGTTGTTTGGGGACTGGGGGACGAGCCGGCTGTATGTGCTCGGGCTCGCGTTCTATTACACCGCGCACGCGTCGATGGTGTACCTGGGCGCGATGTCGCTCTTGATGGCGGCGGTGGCGTGGGCGTACACGGTGGTGTGCCGGTGTTTCCCCGATGGCGGCGGTGTGTACACGGCGGCCCGCAAGATCAGCCCGGTGCTGTCGGTGATCGCGGCGACGCTTTTGTTGTGCGACTTCATCGTGACGGCGTCGCTGTCGGTGGTTGAGGGATTCCACTACTTTGGCGTCGCGCACCAACTCGTGGTGCCGTTCTCGATGATCACGATCGTCGGATTGGGCGTTGTGAACTGGCTCGGCGCGCGGAACGCGGGGCGGTTTGCGCTGTTCATCGCGATCGCGGCGATCGGGGCGTCGTTCCTTGTGGGGCTCTTGTGTTTGCCGCTGTTGCCGAAGGGCCTCTCGACGATGAAGTTCACGGTCGAGGGCGTCGATTCGCCGTGGCCTATGTGGGAAAGTCTGGTGCGCGTGGTGCTCGCGCTCTCGGGCGTCGAGGCGGTTGCGAACATGACGGGGCTCATGCAGAAGCCCGTCGCCCGCACGGCGAAGCGGACGATCTGGCCTGTGCTGGCCGAGGTCGTGATCCTGAACCTGGTCTTTGGGATTGCGCTCAATGCGCTGCCGGGGCGAGCGGAGCAGGCCGTGCCGCACTATGTGCAGTACGAGGTGCGAGAGAAGATCGCGCCCGAGAACGTGCCGCCCGAGGTGCGAGAGTATCGCGACACGGCGGTGAAGTTGCTGGCCGAGCATTCCGCGACGCAGGCGATGGGCCCGAGCGTGGGCAAGGTCGTGGGCGCGAGCGCGGGGATTGTCTTCGGGCTGTTGCTCCTTTCGGCGGTGAACACGGCGATCATGGCGATGGTGTCGGTGCTGTACGCGCTGGCACAGGACAAGGAACTGCCGCGCCCGCTGACGAAACTGAACTACTCGGGCGTGCCGTGGGTGGGGTTGATCTTCGCGTGCGGTGCGCCGGCGTTGCTGCTGCCGTTTATCAGCGACCCCAAGACGCTGGGGGAGATGTACGCGATCGGCGTGGTGGGTGCGATCACGATCAACGTGTTGTGCTGCGCGTGGAACAAGGAACTGCCGATCTCGAAGAGGGAGCGCGCGGGGCTGTGGACGCTGGGAATCCTGATGGCCGCGATCGAGGTGACGATTGTCGTTGCCAAGCCCCACGCGACGATCTTTGCGGGGTCTGTCATTGCGGGCGTCTTGATGCTGCGGTGGTTCATGGCGAGCCGTCGCCCGATGGAGCCGCTGCCGGTGCCTGTGGGCGGGTGGATGGAGGCGCTGCGTGCGGCACCGCTCCGCGTGGAGGGAGATGGCCCGCGGATCATGCTCGCGGCGCGTGGGCGTGACAACGCGGAGTTTGCCGTGGACCTTGCCCGCAAGAAGGGCGCGACGCTGTTTGCGATTTATGTCCGCACGCTGCGCGTGCTGGATATGGGCCCCGGGCGCGTGCCGTCGATTAACGATGATCAGAATGCGCAGGAAGCGCTGGGGACGGTCGCGGTGCTGGCGCGGCAGGCGGGCGTGGCGTTTGTGCCTATCTATGTCACGAGCCCGGACATCGCGTACGAGATTCTTGATTACACCGCGACGTACGCGTGCGACACGCTCGTCATGGGTAAGTCGCGGCGGAGTTTCCTGTCGCGCAAGGTCTCGGGCGAGGTCGTCGGGACGGTGGCGGAGCAGATGCCCGAGGGTGTGTCCTTGATCACGCGTGCGGCGCGGAAGGATGCGCCGCGCGAGCAGCCGCCGAGCGTGCCGAAGAATGAGCAGGGGGAGTGAGAGAGCGCCACGATTCGGCGGACCTCATCGTGGGCGTGCGGATGGGGCATTGTTCACGGCCGGTCAAGACCCGCCTCGGAGAGGCGGGCCACCAAAGAATCAGCCCTGCGGCGTTGATTCGACCACGCTATTTTGATCTACGAAGTCTTGTGCTGCTTCGGATTTGACTTCGATGGCCGCGACTGCATCTTCCTTCACGCGCCGACGACGTCCACCCTTTGCGGTGACGGCGTCAGGAACTGACTCGACCGGGGCGGTGATCGGGCTGGCGACGTTGGCCGCGATCGCCCCATCCTTGCCCACCTGATCGAACTTGACCGCGACGCGCATCGAGACGCCGCGTTCCTGCATGGTGACGCCGAACAACTTGTCGGCGGTCTGCATGGTGCGCTTGTTGTGCGTGATGACGATGAAGTGGGAGCGGTCGGTGTATTCGCGGATGACGCTGTTGAAACGCCCAACGTTGGCCTCGTCGAGGGCCGCGTCGACTTCGTCCAGCACGCAGAAGCAGGAGGGCTTGCTGCGGAAGATGGACATGAGGAGTGCGACGGCGGTGAGGGTCTTCTCGCCACCGGACAACTGGCTGATGCTGCGGGGTTCCTTGCCCGGGGGCTTGGCGATGACCTCGATGCCGGACTCCAAGAGGTCGGTCTCGTCGGTTTCGATCTTGGCGATGGAGCCGTCGGGTTGTTCGACTTCCTTGATGAGGGGCATGAGGCGGACCTCGGCTTTGCCGCCGCCAAAGAGTTTGCGGAACATGCCCGAGTCGCTGCCGAAGTTCTCCTGGATCTTGGCGAAGACCTCGCCGAAGCGTTCCTTGCTGGCGATGTTGAGTGTGTCGATGAGTTGGATGAGTTGGACGCGGGCGTTGTCGAGGTCGGTTACGGCGGCGACGAGTTCGTCGTTGGACTTCTCGAGCGTTGTTTCTTCCTCGATCGCGTCGAGGTTGACGTGGCCGAGTTTCTTGATCTCGTCCTTGAGGACGTCGACGCGCAAGGCGGCCTGGGGCGGGTCGATGCGGGCGACGTCGCCGGGCTGCATCATGTCGCGATACTCGGGGTATTCCTGGCGCAGGTCGATCGAGAGGTCCTGCAGCATGCGTTCTTCGATGTTCTCGCGCTTGACCTCGGTCTCGCGGCGGGCGGTTTCGAGGCTGTGCCAATCACGCTCAACGACGCTCGCGCTCTGGCGGGCGAAGCCGAGTTGCTCGCCCAGTGTGGCGACGAGAGTGTTGGCTTCCTCGAGTTGGCCTTCGAGGGAGGCGACCTGCGTGACGAGTTCTTCGGCG
>Ga0209175_10000378_pt1 | contig 27838 bp, 27 predicted proteins | sample JI91814C2DNA_FD_187506 | JGI IMG/M metagenome (GOLD analysis project Ga0209175, IMG submission 187506) | Wastewater effluent complex algal communities from Wisconsin, to seasonally profile nutrient transformation and Carbon sequestration -... | ecosystem: Engineered > WWTP > Effluent > Algae...
GGTGATCCACGCGCGGGTGCTATCTCCGCTGGCCGCCTGTTCCATGCCAATGTCACAGCCTACGATCACGCCGAATCGCTCGGTCAATTGCAGTTGCGCATAGAGGTTGTTGAAGATGCGCACCTGGCTGAGGGTATCCGGTTTGTCATTGCCCACGAAGGTGCTCCAGTTGAGCGTGGTATTGCCGTTGGGCTTGTAGGTAAGCTGCGTTCCGAAGGCGGGGGTGTTGTTCCCGTCCACCCGGGCGATGCGCTGCCAGCCGTTGAGGAGCAGGCCGCTCGCATACCATTTCCCGTTATCGCTCGTGTAGCTCACGCGGGCTCCAGCCTCGTAGTATGGGGTATTGTCCGCCAGGATGCTTCGTGTCAGGTTCCAACAATCCTTGCCAATGGCGCTCTCGAAACCGATGTGACTGGGCATGATGCCGGCATCGAGCCAGAGGTTCTTCTTGCTGCTCAGCTTCACCCCGGCGTTGGCCTCGAACACACTGCGTAACAGCTCGGGTTCAGCGGCCAGGTTGTATTGCGGGTAGGTCCCGGCCATGAGGGCGAGGTTTCCTCGCACATTGTTCTTCGTATAGGCCAGCTTCATCATGCCCATGTTCAAGTTCACCTCGTTATGCCGGTTGAAGCTGTAGAAGAACCCCGGGCGCAGGTGGTCGTCCGGCTGTGATATGTCGAAGCTGTAGTAGGCCTCCGCGTAGGCGCTTAAGGTGATGGCACTGTCCAGCTGTTGGGCATTCGCAGCAAGGGCAAGGCCCAATGCGGGTAGGAGCAGGATGCGTTTCATTTGGTCGCAGCGTCGAGCGCCAGGTTGAGTTCGAGTACGTTCACGGTCGAAGGCCCGAACAGCCCCAACAAAGGTCCGTCTGTATGGCTGTCGATCAGTTCCTGAACGGAGGTGGCTGTGAGCCCTCGTGCTAGTGCAATGCGTTCAGCCTGCACGGTTGCGGCCTTCACGCTCAGGTGCGGGTCGAGGCCACTTCCACTGGCGGTCACCAGTTCGCTCGGGATATCTGCGCGTTGCACACCGGGGTTATGCACCAGGAACGTGTCGATGCGGGCCTGTACCGTGGCAAGGTGGTCCGGGTTACTTGGCCCCTTGTTGCTTCCGCCCGAGCCTTCGGCATTGTAATCTATGGCCGATGGACGACCGTGGAAGTATCCATCACTGGTGAAGAGTTGGCCCACGTTGGAAGCGCCCACCGGGATGCCGTCGCGTTCGATGAGTTCAGCCGCGCCGCCTTTCGGGGCGACAACCTTGGCGAAGCCTAGGACAACGAGGGTATAAAGGCCACTGCATAGCACCAGCATAACGGTGCTCATACGTAGGGCAGGGATCAGATTCGTTTTCATTTTCTTGTTCTTGGTATTCCGGGCTCGACCCGGAATCGCGTTTAGGTTTCAGAAGAACGGCGTGATCAACATGTCGATCAGTTTGATGCCGATGAAGGGCACGATCACACCACCAAGTCCGTAGATCAGCAGGTTGCGGCGGAGGATGGCGCTGGCACCGATCGGCCGGTAGGTCACACCTTTCAACGCCAGTGGTATGAGCATTGGGATGATGATCGCATTGAAGATCACCGCACTGAGGATGGCGCTTTCGGCGCTCTGCAGGTTCATGATGTTCAGCGCTCCCAGTGCCGGAATGCTCACCATGAAGAGGGCGGGCACGATGGCGAAGTACTTGGCCACGTCGTTGGCGATGCTGAAGGTGGTCAGCGTTCCCCGCGTCATCAACAGTTGTTTGCCGATCTCCACCACCTCGATGAGCTTGGTGGGATCGTTGTCCAGGTCCACCATGTTGCCAGCCTCCTTGGCGGCCTGGGTGCCGCTGTTCATGGCCACACCCACATCGGCCTGAGCGAGGGCGGGGGCATCGTTGGTGCCGTCGCCCATCATCGCGACCAGCCGGCCGCTTTGCTGTTCCTTCTTGATGTAGGCCATCTTGTCCTCGGGGGTGGCTTCGGCGATGTAGTCGTCCACACCGGCCTTCTCAGCGATGAACTTCGCGGTGAGCGGGTTGTCGCCTGTGACCATCACCGTCTTCACGCCCATCTTCCGCAGACGCTCGAAACGCTCGCTGATGCCGGGCTTGATGATGTCCTGCAGTTCGATGCAGCCGATCACCTGCTCGTTCTCGGTGACCACCAGCGGAGTTCCACCATTGGAGGAGATACGCTTCACAGCCTCGCCCACTTCCACTGGCATCTGATGGCCGGAGCGTTCAGCCAGCTTGCGCATGGCATCCTGGGCACCCTTGCGTATGCGACGACCATCGGGCAGGTCCACGCCACTGCTGCGCGTTTCGGCGGTGAAGGTGATCAGCTCGGCGCCTACGATACTCAAACCTTTCACGGCATCGGCACCGGCCAGTTCCACGATGCTCTTTCCTTCAGGCGTCTCATCGGCCAGCGACCCCAACGCGGATGCGCTGATGAACCGCTCCCTCGTTACGCGCGGTGCGGGGAAGAAGGCCGTTGCCTTACGGTTCCCGATGGTGATGGTACCGGTCTTGTCGAGCAGGAGTACGTCCACATCACCGGCCGTTTCCACCGCCCGACCGCTCTTGGTGATGACGTTGGCACGCAAGGCCCGGTCCATGCCAGCGATGCCGATGGCACTGAGCAACCCGCCGATGGTTGTGGGGATGAGGCACACGAAGAGGCTGATGAACGAGGCGATCGTGATCACCGTGTTCGCTTGGTCGGCAAAGGGCTTCAGCGTTACACACACGATCAGGAACACGAGCGTGAATCCGGCCAGCAGGATGGTCAGCGCGATCTCGTTCGGTGTCTTCTGGCGGCTCGCACCTTCCACCAAGGCGATCATGCGGTCCAGGAAGCTGGTGCCCGGTTCTGAGGTCACCTGCACCGTGATGCGGTCGCTGAGCACGCGTGTTCCACCGGTCACGCTGCTCCGGTCACCACCCGCCTCGCGGATCACTGGCGCACTTTCCCCGGTGATCGCGCTCTCATCGATGCTCGCCAGACCCTGGATGATCTCGCCGTCCGTGGGGATCGTATCACCGGCCTCGCAATAGAAGGCATCACCCTTGCGCAGTTCGCTGCTCCGGATGGTCTTCAAGCTGCCATCGGCGAGCTTCAACTTGGCGGGCGTGTCCTCCCGCAGCTTGCGCAGCGATGCGGCCTGCGCCTTGCCCCGCGCTTCGGCAATGGCTTCCGCGAAGTTCGCGAAGAGCAGGGTGATGAAGAGGATCAGGAAGACGACGGCGTTGTAACCGAAGCTGCCTTGGGAGTCATCGCCGCTGAAGGCGCTGTACAGCGTGACGAGCAGCATGATCGCGGTGCCGATCTCCACGGTGAACATCACCGGATTGCGCAACATGGTGCGCGGGGCGAGCTTCACGAAACACTGAATGAGGGCTTCGCGGAATTGATCGCGTTGGAAGAGGGAGGTTGAGCTCATGAGGGATCAGAGAATGAAATGATCATTGCGCCATATCGAAGTATTCCGCCAAGGGACCCAGGGCCAGCGCGGGGAAGAAGCTCAGCGCGGCCAGGATGAAGATCAGCGTGAAGGTGAGCCCGCCGAAGGTGGCGGTGTCCGCGCGCAGGGTGCCGTCGCCCTCAGGAATGGCCTTCTTGGCGGCCAGCATTCCGGCGATCGCCATAGGACCGATGATGGGCAGGAAGCGCCCAAGGATCAGGACCAGACCCGTGACGAAGTTCCAGAAGAAGTTGTTGTCGCCCAGGCCTTCGAAGCCACTGCCGTTGTTGGCCGCTGCGCTGGTGTTCTCGTACAGCATCTCGCTGAAGCCGTGTGCGCCGGGATTGTTCAGCCAATTGGCGGGTACCGCGCTCCAAGCGGCATCGCCATGATGCGTGATCGTGTAGCTGGCGCTGGCCGTGGCCACCAGGATCAGGAAGGGATGGAGCAGCGCGATCAGCGTGGCGATCTTCATTTCCCGTGCCTCCACCTTCTTGCCCAGGAATTCCGGCGTGCGCCCCACCATCAACCCGGCGATGAACACGGCGATGATCAGGAACACGAAGTAGTTGAGGAAGCCCACGCCCACGCCGCCGTAGAAGGCGTTGATCATCATGTCCAGCATCTGCAATGCACCGGACAGTGGCGTCATGCTGTCGTGCATGGCGTTCACGCTGCCATTGCTTGTTGCCGTGGTGGCGATGCCCCAATAAGCACTGGCCTCCGACCCGAAACGCACTTCCTTGCCTTCCATGCTGCCCATCGGCTGGTCGATGCCCAGTGCGGCGATGGCCGGATTTCCGTGGCTTTCGGCAAGGATGGAGCCCGTGGCAAAGAGCACGAAGCCCGTCGTCATCACCCCGAAGACGGTCCATGCGAGTTTCTTCTTCTGGAGGTAGAAGCCCAATGCGAAGACCAAGGCGATCGGGATCAGCAGGAGGCTGATGACCTCCACCATGTTGGTGAGGTAGGTGGGGTTCTCCAAGGGATGCGCACTGTTCACGCCGAAGAAGCCACCGCCGTTCGTACCCAGTTGTTTAATGGCGACCATCGCCGCAGCTGGCCCTTGGGAGACCTGCTGTTCAGTTCCTTCCAAGGTGGTCACGGTGCTGCGCCCATCGAAGGTCATCGGCGTGCCTTGCAGCACTAGGATGAAGGCGGTGACCAGTGAAATGGGTAGCAGGATCCTCGTGATGCTTCTCGTGAAGTACATCCAGAAGTTCCCCAAACCCGTGGCTGAACGTGCGGCCAAGGCTTTGAAGACAGCTGCCAATGCCGCCATCCCCGTCGCTGCGCTCACGAATTGCAGGAACATGATCACGGCGATCTGCGTTAGGTACGTAAGGCCGCTTTCGCCGCTGTAGTGCTGCAGGTTGCAGTTCACCACGAAGCTGATGATGGTGTTGAAGGCGAGGTCCGGCGTCATGCCAGCATTCCCATCGGGGTTCAGCGGAAGACCCCCCTGCCCCAAGAGCATGAAGAAGCCGTAGACGAACCACAATGTATTGATAGTGAGCAGTGCACGCAGGTGCTTTTTCCAGTCCATCTCGCTGTTCGGGTCCACACCAGCGAGTTTGTAGATCCCGCGTTCCAAAGGCAGCAGGAAGTCGCTCCAGTGCTTTTCTGCCTTGTATACGCGTGCGATGTAGCGTCCCAGTGGGATGGCCAGGACCAACGTGATGGCGTAGGTGGCAATGACGCCGAATAGTTCAGTGCTCATGGTTCATGGTGTTGCGATCACGTCGCATCGTTGCGTCGTCGCGGTTCATGGGATTCAGTACTTCTCGGGTTTCACCAGCACGTGCAGCAGGTAGGCGAACACGGCGATGCAGATGATCAATAGCGCGGTGAACATGGTCTCAGATGTTTTCGAACCAGGTGGTGGATCGGAAGAAGAGGGCGAAGCAGAGTAGGCCGGTGGCGAGTAGCAGGAGTATGGTCATCGGGGTTTCTTCAATTGTTCTTCACGTTCGCGTCGTTCGCGTTCGGTATGGGTGCGCCGCATTTGGTCCTCCAATTCTTGGCGTGTACTTCCTGGCCAAGGATGCCGGTCGAACCAGCGACCGTGGATGACGAAAGCCGCCAAGGCGATCACCGCGATCAGGACCATGAGCCAGGGGATGTACGTTTCCATGCTTGTCCAACACTGACGTTGGGTGCTGGACCGTGAGCGATCGGCATGCCCCGATAAGGCCGGAACGTCCTGTAGCGTAGAGGGACGTGGGAAAGCGTTGGTCGATAGAAGGTTGACCGATGTAGGGCACCCTACTGAAATGGAAGGGTGGGTTGCAGGAATGGAAGGGTTACAGCTCCCACCGCTTCACCTTCGCATACAGCGTGGTGAGCCCGATCCCCAGCAGCTCCGCGGCCAGGGTCTTGTTGCCGCCAGTATGGGCCAGCACACGCCGGATGTGTTCCCGCTCCACCTGCTCCAGTTCGTAGATCGCACCGAGCTTTTGCTCCGGTTCGCCTTGGAGTTCCAGCGGTAGTGAGGCCGCGTCCAGCAGGGTGCTGTCGCAGAGGATACAGGCCCGTTCGATCACGTTGCGCAGTTCGCGGACATGGCCTGGCCAGGTGTGGTCCATCAGTTTTCGCTTCACATCCTCGTCCATGCCGGTGATGGTCTTTCCCAAACGCGTAGCGAAGCGCGTGATGAAGAGCTGTGCCAGCAGTGGGATATCGGCCTTGCGTTCCACCAGCGCCGGTATGCGTAGCGTGAAGGTTGCCAGACGGTAATAGAGGTCCTGACGAAAACGTCCCTCCGTGCTTTCCTTGAGCAGGTCATGATGCGTGGCCGCGATGATGCGCACGTCGGCCTTTTGCACGGCAGTGTCGCCCACGCGAAGGAAATCGCCGGTCTCTAGCACGCGCAGCAGCTTGGCCTGCAGGTCCAACGGGAGTTCGCCCAATTCATCGAGGAAGAGTGTTCCGCCCTTGGCCGTTTCGACCAAGCCTTTGCGGTCCTTCACCGCTCCGGTGAACGCCCCCGCCACGTGACCGAAAAGCTCGCTCTCCAAAAGTTCCCGACTTAGCGCTCCGCAGTTGACGGCCACGAAGGCCTTCTTCGCCCGTGCACTGGCGGCATGGATAGCCTGCGCGAACACTTCCTTGCCTGTTCCGGTCGCACCGTTGAGCAGCACCGAAGCCTCCGTGGGCGCGACCTTTCGTGCCAGCTCGATCACTTGCTGGATCGCCGGTGAACGTCCCGTGATCGCTGCGAACGGATCATCACTGATCACCGGTTCCACCTGTCGTTGTGCCTTCGCCTTCTCCAACGCACCGCTGGCGGTAGGGATCAGTTTGGCGTTGTCGTCGCCCTTCACCAAGTAGTGGAAGGCCCCGTTCTGCACGGCCTTTACCGCATCGCCGATGGTGCCGAACGCCGTGAACACGATCACCTCCGCATCAGGCTGCTGGCTCTTTATCGCTTTGGTCAGTTCCACCCCATTGGCATCGGGCAACTTCACATCGCAAAGCACCACATGGAAACGCTGGGCTTTCAGCCGTTGCATGGCCTGAGCGCCGGTCTCTGCAGTTATCACAGCGTAGCCTTCACTCACGAACAAGCGCTGCAGCATGTTGCGCAGCTGCGGTTCGTCGTCGATGATGAGGAGCCTTCCGTTCTCTGCCACGCAACAAAGCTATCTGGAAGTCATGGGCCGGCAGCGCACCAGCATCACCTCGTATCGGAGAGTAGTATCATCGATCTTGTGTAGTGAAGTCCACCGGATACGGCACCAATTGGCGGAGGCGCTCGTCGCGGTATCCCTCCTCCAACACCAATTGGTAGCGCTTTCCGGGTGCCAATTCCACGTGGTACACCACTGATCGACCATCCTCCGCGAACCGGATGTCCTTGATGGTGACAGCCGCCTCTTTCCCCAATGGCCCCAGCTCGGTGGAACGGAAGTCCTTGGCCATCGGGCCATCGAAGTGCAGCGTGATGGTCTTTGTGGATGGGTCCACTGTGGTCGAGCCGTTGCTGAACTCTGCGATGTGTGTGACCCTGGGCCGCGCAGCCTCGAAGGATGCCCGCACATCAGCGATCGGCCTGCTCAACCACCCCGTGCGCTCGGCGAAGTCCATTACCGCTGAACTGTCCTCACAATTCAACCCGATCAGCTCGGCGATGGCCTGAGGCTTGTCCTTCGCGTTTTCGTAGTACCGCTGGGCCATGGAATAGCCCACGAAATAGCCCATGTCGCGCACCGGGAACGGACCGTGGGTATCGTTCCAGATCCAGCGATCGATCCAATACGCGAAGAGTTCCTCCTCGAATACCGCTCGGACCTTCTCGGTGTTCGCTACACCGTAACGTACACTCGCCGCGTATGATGGTCTGTCCATGGCCAACGTGGGAATGAACTCGGCGATGCCTTCATGAAGTGATTGGGAAAGCAGGTCATAGCCCCAGCGCCCGGGCTGTTGTGTATGGATCAGTTCATGCACATTCGCAAAGGCGATGTCTTGCCTAGGATTAGTGGCGAAGTGGCCAGGAAGGTGCCCGAGCTCCGCAGGGAATTCATCGGTCACGGTGCTGCTGTCCGCCAGAGCGATCTCACTGCCGATCAACACCATGCCGTCCGTGATCGTACCACCACTTCGCAACACGCCCACAGTGAAGTAGATATCGGCAGGACGCATTTGCGGGTACAGCACACGCAGCCGTTCCACACCATCCTGCATGGCTTGCACATGAATGTCGGCGCTCAACATGTGCTCACGCACCGATGCCCAGAAACGGGGGTAGCTGCGGATGGCATGGAGGTATTCATCGGGCGTATAGCGCCGCGCCTCGAACATGGCTAGCTGCCCGACCGAAGCTTTGGCAATGAAGTGGCTGTGCAGGAGCTGACGTTGCTCAGCAGTATCGTTGGTGGCCTTTATCCGGTCATACGCTTCCCAGAAGTGGGTGATGTCGTGCGTGGTCACGCGGGTCTGGGCGACGGAACTGCTCGACAAGCACAGAAGGATGCAGAGCACGAGGAGCGGGCGGATGGGCATAGGACGAAGTTCGCATCTGCGCGCGACATGGCGTGGGACCCTGCACCTTTGTGGCATGCATCCCGTCCTGAACCCCATCGTCCTGCGCCATCCCCATGCGGTCCTGGAACCGCTTTCCCATGATCATCACGACGGGCTCTGCGAGGCCACGCGGGATGGTGAGCTATGGAACCTCTGGTACACCATCGTACCATCGCCGGATGGCATGCGCGCCGAGATCGAACGTCGGTTGGCGCTGCACGCGCAGGGAAGTATGCTGCCCTGGACCGTTCGTCACGCGGAGAGCGGCCGTATCGTGGGGATGACCACCTACATGAACGTGGAGGCCACCAAGCCGCGGGTGGAGATCGGTTCCACCTGGTATGCACGCTCGGTGCAACGGACAGGGCTCAATTCGGCCTGCAAGCTATTGCTGTTGGAACACGCCTTCGATACCCTGGGATGCATCGCGGTGGAGTTCCGCACCAGCTTCCACAATCACCAGAGTCGAAAGGCCATTGAACGACTTGGAGCGAAGTCCGATGGCATCCTCCGCAACCACATGGCCATGCCCGATGGCACCCTGCGCGATACCTGTGTGTATTCCATCCTGCCGCATGAGTGGCCGGCGGTTAGGAAGGGGCTGGGGTTCAGGTTGGAACAGCACTAGGGTCCCCATTGCGGGATGTTTGCCGTCCTGCCGCGCAGTCCATCAGAATGCCACGAAAGGGGACCTGGCTGGTACCAGCGCACTGGCCCGGATGCACACCTCGCCGAGGTTGACAGGATATATGATCTGGAAGGATCCCTGCCATGGTTGACAATTCACCTCCGTTCGGAACACGAAACGCTGGGACTCCAGGTCGGGTGTGACAGTGACCAACGGGGACTGATGCCCATAGCCCCAGTACGCCACTTGTACTTGACCATCCGCATAGAGCACCTTCGGGATCTGGTAGTCATCCTGAGGTCGTGTGGACTGGGCAGGAATGCGCTCTCCCTTCGCACACACCTTGGTTCGCCAATAGCCCTGGTTGTCGCGTGTGTTCAGGAATGTGGTGCCGGGCAGGTTCATCACGTACAACGCGCAGGTGCCCGAACTGCTCGGCTCGTCGTCCGTACCGCTTCTGAAGCCCTGTACCACCAGGTCGGGTATGCCGTCATTGGTGATGTCGATGCTGTCGTTCGGCGGGAAACCACAGGGGTTCTCCCAACCTTCAGGCTGTGCAGATGCACGAAGTGCAAGAAGTAGGAGCGTGATGATCAGGGGTCTCATCGTTGAAAAACGGTGATATCCAATGCGGCGTATGGCCGCTCCTCCGGATACGTGCGATAGACGAGGTCATCATACCGACCGCACAAGGAATAGCCCACCTCCAGGTCCAGCGGTACCACCACTTGCCGGAATACCGGGCCGGATCCCCATGGTCGTTCATCCTGCACCAGCACGGAACAGCCGCGCAGGTCCATCCCTCGGTCGACCACGAGCACGTAATCGTCCTCCGCGAACGGATAGAGGTGGTCCACTTCACGGCCCGGTCGATGGTTTACACCCGGTGCATCCCACGATCCACGGTCGGTATTGCGGAAGAATGGCTCGTACGGTCGACCGCTGTAGGTGACGGGTACGTTGTTGCTGTCCAGGAGGGTGATGCGTAGCCCGCCGATCACGGTGCTATCGCCAATACCATGAGGGTGCACCACGATGATCGCCGCGCCATCGTAGCCGCAGTGTTGTGCAGCAAGCGCGTAAGGAAGGAGGAATAGGAGGGTGCCGATGCATCGCATGACCACCCGTACACGGCGCAAAGCAAGAGGTTCAAACCAGCCCTAGTCCTTCGCGCTTCTGAGGCGTACCAGGTAACGCCCGCTGTCACTGGTCACCGAGATGATCTCTTCCTCATTGGGCGCGTAGTTCACCCTGCGGAAATACTGGGTGGTGCCCAGCGCATCCGTGGTGAGCCGCTGCCGAGGACCGATCTCTGCATCGCCGCTGAGCACCGCGTAGCACGGTGTTGTCTTGTCACCGTTGGCGTTCTGTTTGTTCCAGTCCTCCATGTTCGCGCAGGCCTTGCCCACGTTGCTCCGCACCTCGTTCGCCAACAGGTGGTCCACACCACCCAATTGGGTGACATGGAAGTTGAACAGGCTTTCCTGGTTCGGGTAGAAGGCATACTGGCGTTGCGCACCGCATCCCCAGGGCTTCTCGAAGCCGGTTTCAAGATCCAACCGCAGTCCCCAGAAACTGTTCTCACCTCCGGATCCGACCTTGGCGAAACTCTCCGAGCCATAGAAGTTCAACTTTCCATCAGGCTGGAAGGAGATGTCCATGATGTTGCAGTTGCTCATCTCGTGCTCACCCGGTTTGTTGTTTTGTCCAGCAGGATAGCTCGCGACGAACAGATGGGTCCTATCAAGGGTCCGTTGAGCGCTCTGCTCGTCGAAGGTCTGTACCACGACCCCCCGCAAGGCGAATCCGCGTACATCCTCATATTGGTTGGGGTCGGCAAGGGGAGCGACATACGTGACCACGCCATGGTGGTCGTAGTAGAAACCATTATCGTCGCGGTAGTCAAGGTCCTTCGGGGGCTCTGGAAGGCACCAACGTGTGCCCGCACCACCACCTGCCGGTATGGTGAACACTGCGTTCTGGCATTCCTCTTTTTTCCCTTTGAAGTGTGACACGCGCAGGTACGCGTTCCCATTGCCATCCGCCGTGAAGTCGCGAAAGATGCAGTGTCCCGTGGTGCCGATGGTGAGGGGGCTGTTCCCACGCACTTTTCCCTCTCCATCCATCGTGATCACCTGCAAGACCGGCTCGAACCAGCCGAAGGTGTTGTCGGGGTGCACGAGGTCCGTGTTCAGGATCAAGGTCATGCCCGACCGGTTGTCGTGGTTCACGATGAAGCGCTGCGTGGTCCGCTTCTTTGCTGCGGGTACTTCGATCAACTCCTGTGCATCGCCCACCATCCTGCCCTGCTGGTCGAGTGCGGCCATGGCCAACACCACGCGCCCATCCTCCCGACTGTGGAAGCTGTAGAACAGTTGAAGCCCACGGTCCCCCACGATCACCTCGTGAACGGAGAAGACCTCCGCATTCACGACCGGCACTTCCAACGGGGTGGAGAACACTTTGGACAGGGTCTCACGCGACCAACCATCGATGAAACCTGTGCGCCCCTTCTTCTCTTCCACCGTGCGCAGGGTATAGAACAGCTCGTCATCGGAACCCAAGCTGCGCCCGAGGTCCTCATCGCGCTCCATACGTGGACCTATGAACACGTCAAGGTCGCTTTGAGCATGGGCCAATTGCCCCATGGTGATGAACAGTAGAACGGTCGCCCCGAAGCGGACGGTCCGGAAGCGAAATGGAATGGTCATATGGTTTCCAGAATGTGGGCGCGAAAATAGTCCATGTAGGAAATGACCCGGTCCCGGTCCGCCTTTGAACGTGTATCCATATCAGGTGTACGGGTGTTCATGAACGCACGGACCTCACCAGGATCTGCACATGGTGCGGCAAACCCAACGGCCTTGTGGAATGCGCCGCAATTGGTTCTTCTGACGAGTAGGACGTGTGCGATAGGTTCTTGGTGCAAGGACTGCTATCCCGTAGTGTGTGACCCCTACACTGCATGCTTGCATAACGGTGTGCGTACCGGGAACCGGCACTTACTGCTTCGCTCATGTCCGTATAGCGAGTGCCGATCCCGGGTCCAACCTGGGTGGCGTGCGGTACACAACTCTGCGGCATCGATCCGATCCCCAGTACGCACCTTTACTTCGCCGTGTGCGAGCGACGCGAACCTTGAACCCCATGCACCACTTGTTATTACTACCCTTGCTCACGTGTGCACCGGTTGAGCCTTCACAACAGGACTCCTGTGCACAGGTACCTGTTGCGTTCCGTGAGCACATCCGGCAGGTGACCTCAGATACCACCGGACGCTTCTTCCACGACTATCCCACACCCTTGCCACTCACCTGCGAGCTGCTGGACCTGCTTTACGGCGAACAGCGTGACGATAGCGTCAGTTATCACATCGAGCATGTCCATCAGCGATACGGCGACGCGCGTGCAGGCGCTGCGTTCAGTTACATCGCGCGACACAACCACTTCCACTTGGCCATGGTGCTTGCCACCCATTGGAACCCGGACACCCGCATCGAAGCGATAAGAGCGATGTATGAATACCGCCGCATCCGGCCGATGGTATGCGCCACCAAGGAGCACTATGCGCAGTTGGAACTGCAGGATCGAGCCGCCGTGCGCTATTTCATCCGCGTACTTGAGAAAACGCCACGCTTATTGGTTGGTGGAGAGAACGTCGTCATCCACGGTGTGTACCTGGGTGAAGTGGTGCGCGTCCTGGACCTTTTCACCGGCCAAACACACGATACCACGGGCGATATGCGAATGACCTTCGATATGCCAGAAGGGCGTATGCAACAGGCTTTGGAAGATTGGCGCCACTGGCTCGAACAATGAGGTCGCTTCTGCTCTTCCTCTTCTTGGTACCGCTGGTGGCTCCAGCGCAGGATGCACAGCGCTTCCAACGCGCCCTCTCATCCGGCAACGAGCGCGCCATGGACCGCTGGATGAAAAGCGAGATCCACCGGGTACGCAAGGGACACCAAGTGACCACGCCGTCCAGCAGCTACTCGGTGCACGATCCATCGCATGACAGCCTGGTCGCCTTCCTCCGCCGCCAACCCGGTGTGGAGGATGCCGCTTGGGACAAGTGTTTGAACAAGATCGCCATCTGGCCGGGCCATAGCACCATCGGTATGCGCTGGCGCAATGGTGCTGTGGCACATGAGCGTTGCTGGATCGTGCAGGAAGGCATGCCGGGAACCATCAACCTGTTCGGTTGGCGTCCCAAAGTGCGCAAGAACCGCGAATACCTGAAGTACCTCCGCGCTGTTGACCGTCCGGGATCTGTGGAGCAACAGCGGCAGTATTGCGCGGAGTGGGCCAGGTAGTGGACCTCCTTGATCCTTTCATTCGTCGCGTCGATCCTTCACGCAACGCCTCTTCGCGTCCCAGGCATCGTTGGTTCCATCATCATCGCCGTGCGCGCCCTCTACGACATCGATCAAACGATCTCCGCTCCTAGGGGGGCGCGTCCTGGTGGCGTCCAAACTGATGGCGGGGTGCCAAGAACACCGTTTTCTTCCACTGTCCGCTTGGCATGGGATCGAACCGTTCGAAAGCACAGGGATCGACGATTGGGGAAGAAGCTGTGGTCCCGAAGACCAAGGCAACGGTCATTGCGACGATGGACACGGAGCATGCGGTGATCGGCGATGCCTACGACCCATCTGTGATATGATCGGTCCGTAATGGATCAGGCCAAGTAGGGTAACGAACATTGATCGGCCGAACAAGAGGGTCGTTATCCATATGCTCCTCGGACAACCCGAACGCAACGGGTTGCGTCAACTTGGCATGTGCGGTTACTATACGAATTCCCTCCTTTCGATAGCGCTGGTGATGACCGCTCTTCCGGTGGTTGGCCAACGCGTACCCGGTTGTTCATCGCAAGGCTTGACCGATGGTCCGAGTATGCAGCGTGCCCTCCAAGCCGATGACCGGCGCGACCTGGTCCGCTACATGCGGGTGAAGGTGGTGATCGCAGCCCAGGACGATGGTGAGGGAGGGCTGGAGTTGGCCGCCACCCCCGGACGTGTCCAGCGTGATCTGGATTTCGCGAACGAGGTCTTCGATCGCTGTGGGACGGGCATCCAGTTCCACCTGTGCGCACCGCCCTCCGTGGTTGTCGATCCATTGCTTTGGAACACCAGCACCGGCGATGGTGCACCGATGATCGCGAACCGCGAAGCAGGGCTGATAACCATCTTCTACGTCAATTTCATGTCGCTTGGGCTGGAAGGTGGTTATGCCAACGACTTCGTTCTCGTGGCTGCCAATGCGCGCATCCACGTGTTGGCGCATGAGTTCGGTCATCAATTCGGCTTGTCGCACACCGACAACCTGTTCAACCCCGAACTGGTGGACGGCAGCAATTGTACCACGGCCGGTGATCAGTTGTGCGATACCCAGGCCGACCCCGGCTTGATCGGTGCTGCCGATGTCGATCCGTCCTCATGCACCTACATCGGCAATGCGACGGATGCGAACGGCGATGTCTACGATCCGCCGCTGACCAACATCATGAGCAACTCCATCTGCCTGCAGGATAGCATCACCCCGCAGCAAGGGCAGTTGATGCGCTACATCGCCGACAACTACTGGTTGTCCCTGCGACGTACGACGGTGCCCATCACCATCGATCCGTTCCCCACCTTGCTCTGCGCCAATGCTGCACCGCTGCCGCTCACGGCATCGCCGGGCCCTGGTGTTTTCATGGGTCCACTGGTGGTGGGCAATGAGCTGGTCAATGCCCCGAACCCTGCCGGTGGTTACCACGTGAGCTACACACCGGACACACCTCCTATCGGGCCGCGGGAGCAGGTCGACCAGCTATGCATCGCGGGCAACCCACTTCCGACGGCGCATACGGCATACCCGACGGACAGTGTGCGCCAGACCTTGCGCGCCGATGAGGATGCCGAGCTACGCGCGATAGAGGTGAACCTGCGGGCCACTGCGGCCATCACCTATCGGCTGCGTTTCTACGCTGGGGTCGATGCGGATACCACCTTATGGTTCGACGGTACGGTGAACCACACCGGTACCGACACGGCCTGGATCCGCTTCGACCTACCACCGGGGATCATGCAGGCCAGCGGGGACCGGTTCACCATCATCCTGACTGGAGACGCGCCCTTCGCCGTGATGACCCCGGGCAGTGTCTACAACGAAGGCACGAGCAACCTGGGTGTTTATGATGTGGAATTCAGGACCTGGGTGCTGGGCGAGGCTCCATGCCAGACGGTGACACGTCTCTACGACCTGTATCAGGTGCCGGACCGCCCCGTGCTGAACCTGCCCGATGCGGCCTGCATGGATGATGCAGCCGCGATCCCATTCCTAGTGGACGGGCGGTCCGTCACGAGCAGCCAGTTCCTTCTGGATGGCGACGCAGCCACCGGCCTGGTGCCCGCAGCGCTGGCCGTCGGCGATCACCTGGTCCAACACATCTACACCATCAATAGCTGCACCGATACACTGGAACAGTCCTTCACGCTGAGCGCGCCGGTTGTGTTCAACTATGCGGAAATTCCTTCCGTGGTCTGCACCACGGATGAAGCGCTGCTCCTGCAGGCCTCTCCTCCGCTCGGTGCCTTCACGATAGACGGACTACCCACCGCACTGCTCGATCCACAAGTACTAGCACCGGGTACACATGTGATCGGCCATCTCTTTGACGGGGCCTTGGACACGATCACGTTCGCGGATCAATCCTGCCTCCCGGAGACCTTTGGGATCAATGGCTTTCTGGCGCCCGACTCCGTGGTTTGGCAAAGCTTCGTGGCCCAGCAGACCGGCGATCTGGAAGGCATCGCCATGACCGTTGAACTCTATGGACTGGAGCGCACGTTGGTGTTCCAACTTCGCGAAGGGGAGGGCCCGGACGGTGCGCTGCTCTGGCAGGATACCATCGCCACGGATGTGTTCCCCGCGCTCTTCGCCACCGGCACGGGCCTCATCATGGAAGCCGGCACCACCTACACGTTCGCGCTGATCCCCCAGGCGGGTGGATCGGACATCCTGTATCCAACCATCCAGTACATGTGGACCGATGTGTATACCGCAGGCATGGGCCAGGTCACGGGTGTATCCACGCCACACGACATCATCTTCCGGGAGTTCATCACACAGCGCTTCGCGTGCCCCGTGATCAACGAATTGCCGCTGGAAGTGGAGGTCTGTTCCGGTATTCCCGAGGACGGGCTTACGGAAGTGGTGCTGGGCCCGAACCCGTTCACGGATCTGCTGACGCTGCGCACGGGGGACTCGGGTATCCACTATGTGCTACAGGCCTATGATGGTCGCTTGGTAGCCCAAGGCTCGGCCGCGGCTCACAGCGTGGACCCGCTCACCTTGCCCGATCTGGCAGCGGGTAGTTATGTACTGCACCTGTGGACAGCGGACGGCCGCGTGGCGCAACGGCAGGTGGTGCGGGTGCGGTAGGGGACCTCCTTGATCCTTTCATCCGTCGCGTCGATCCTTCACGCAACGCCTCTCCTCATCCCAGGCATCGTTGGTTCCATGTTCATCGCGTTGCGCACCCACAATGAGATCGTTCACGCCATCGCCGCTCGAAGGGGGGGCGCGTCATGGTGGCGTCCACACCCATGGCTCGGTGCCAAGAACACCGTTTTCTTCCACTGTCCGCTTGGTATGGGATCGAACCGTTCGAAAGCACAGGGATCGACGATAGGGGAAGAAGCTGTGGTCCCGAAAACCTGGGCAACGGTCATTGCGAGGATGCACACGGAGCACGCAGTGATGGGCGATGCCTGTGATCCATCTGTGTACGATCGGTCAGGAATGGATCAGGCCAAGTAGGATAACGAACCGTGATCGACCGAACAAGAGGGTCGTTATCCATGTACACATCGGGACAACCCGATCGCAACGGGTTGCATCAACTTGGCATGTGCGGTTATTTCACGAATTCCCTCCTTTCGATAGCGCTGGTGATGACCGCTCTTCCTGTGGTTGACCAACGCGCAACCGGTTGTTCATCGCAAGGCTTGACCATTGGTCCGATTGTGCAGCGTGCCCTCCAAGCCGATGACCGGCGTGAGCTGGTGCGAGAAGCTGGCGGTCGCAACTGAGGAGCTATGAACTCTTGGAACGTGGTCGCATCGCATCAACGGACGGGTCGAAGCGCTCCTTGCGAAGGTTCACAACCAGCTCCAAAGTTTTAATTCTTGATGAACCTGTGCGACCGAGGATCACTGGAGGATCGAATAACATAGAGCCCAGGTCGGAGCCTTGATATATCCAGTTGTGCGGTCGCTTGGTCGATCGAACCCTTCATGACGAGCGTACCACTCGTGCTATGCACCTCATACTCGCCGATCGGCACGTGATCATCCGATCGCACCGTCAGCGTGGAACTGGCCGGATTCGGGTAGACGATACAGGCATTTGTTCTACCGGGCCGCTCAGCAGTGTTCAAGACGATCGTCGAGTTCACGATCTTCCATGCACTGTTCGACGAGATGCCGCACATATACCACAAAGCATCATCGAATACGGTAGTGGATTGTGCATGCCGACTCCCGGCAGGCCAATTGCCGGTGGTGCTTTTCAGCTCGTACCAGGTGATGCCATCCTCGGAGTACCAGACGTCATTCATTTCAATGGCCGTGGCCATGCCGCCCATCACCCAGAGTTTCTGGTCGAACCAAGCAGTGGTATGCCAATACCGGCCCGCCCATGGTGCGGATGCGTTGACAAGGTCCCAGGTCATACCATCACTGGTGCGCCATACCTCATTGAACGACCTCCTATCGCCCTCGTTGGATCCGCCGAGCATCCAGATCCGGCCCAGGTCATCCGCGCACGAGTTCACCTGCATTCCGCGACCGCTCCAAGGCGCATCTGGAAGCTGGGTCCAAGTGCTGCCATCCGGACTGCGCCACACCTCGTTCGATCCCGCTCCTCCGCATTGCTCGCCGCCAAAGAGATAGAGCTCATTATTGGCATGCGCGTAGTTGGGATTGTTGCGCTGCGAATAGCCTGGTATGGTGTCTTCCAACAAGGTCCAATCGGTCCCGTTCGCACTACGCCATACATCGGTAAGACAGCCTGACTGCGGATCGCCACCGATCACATACAGGTAGGTGCCATCGGAGTACCACGCGGAACAATGGCGGGCAGGCCACGGAGCAGTGGTCTCGAAGTTCCATGTGGCGCCGTCCACCGAGCTCCATACCTCACTATGGGTATGGTTGGGTGCATGGAATGGAGGGTCCCATCCACCGAGCAGCCAAAGTTTGTTCAGGTGGGAGAGAAGTCCGGCACCATCACGTGCAGTGAAGGGAAGGCTGTCCTGCACGCTCACCCAATCATACGTGCTGACGCGAAAGGCGCCCGCATCTTGCCGGATGGATGGATCTGCCCTGTCAGAAACACGGAATGCGATGGTCGTACCGATCGGGTAGGGTGCCAGGTCGAAGTAGAAGGCGTTCTCGTAGGCCATGTGCGAATGGTCGGCGTAGGGCTGCCAACTCCCACCATCGACACTGTATTCCACGTTGATCGAATCACTGATCACCGCATCGTTGTACTCCCAGTACACGAGCGGAATGGAGTTCTGCACATAGGCGTCCGTGGGCCGTGGTGCGATGAACTGGAACGGTCGGCCCTCGAACCAGAGTTGGTCGATCTCCTGTTGGTTCAAGCCTCTGGCATGAAGCCTCAAGTCATCGATGGCCCCCGCAAATCGGTGCGGCAAAGCGCTGAATAAAAGGTCCACCGCGTCGCCGAGAATTCCCCCGTAGGCGTTGTCGATGCTCAATGTGTGCAATTGGTGGTCGCGATAGATACGCAGCGTATCTGCGACCCTGGTGAGGACGAAATGGCACCATTCTCCCTTTGTGCGAAGGCCAGGTGCGCCTTCAGCGATCGCGTTCCCGTTCCTCCCGGTTCCGTTCCAGTGAACGAAGGTCTCATACCACGACTGTTTCAGATAGGTCAGGTAGTACAGGTCATTGCTGTTGAGCTGAACCTCGAAGTTACCGGTCGTGTCGTCCGGGGTTTGCTTGGATGAGAACAGGTTCATCACCGTCGATGAATTCGTCCTATACCACAGCGAGATCGTGTAGTCGCCTTGGATCGGCATGAATTCGGGGACGGGGATGGTCAGGGAATCGTTCACACCATCGAACAGGAATGCACTGTTCGCTTGTCCGAACCGGTCCGTGGTGAACACACCGGAAGCGGAAACGATGTGGTTGGAATTCCCGGATAGGTCCAGGAGGTCGCCGTTGAACGCATAGTGTCCCATGAGGCTGTCCCCCGGGATCTGCGCAAGGCACCAGTTGCTGATGAGCAGCAACAACATGGAGGAATGTCTTTTCATGGTTCCCATGCGCACATACACCTCTGTCCGCACTGATCAAGCAGAAGCGGTCAAAGGCATTTGTTCTATCAAACTTAGCGCTTCCCTTGTGTCCGGTGGGGATGTGCATCCCTATTGCGTTGATCGAATACATCTGTTGGAACATGACGTGCAGTATGACAGTCCACTACCACGGCCCTTCGCGTGGCACATGCCGGAAGCTGGCGTTCTCTTCTGCTGGATCCAGCCGGAACAGCCCGCCGCTGAAGCCGCACCAGAGGATGCCCTTCGCATCCTCCGCCATGCCTTGCAGCCCGAAGATGGCGTTCAGGTCGGGGCGGTCCGTGGTATTGAACAAGGTGAACGACTTCCCATCATAGCGGTATGCCCCTACGCCGGTGGCACCGACCCACAGCCTGCCTGCGCGGTCCTTGAAGAGCGTGTAGAGGTCGTTGTGGTGAAGGCCGTTCACATCGTTGAAGGTGGTGAAGCGGGAACCGTCCCACATGCACAGGCCGCCATCATTGGTCATATCGGGTTGGTAGGCCTGCATGCAGATGAACCAGATGTTGCCGGCATCATCCTCCTTGATGTCGTTGACCGTGTTGCTGCAGAGACCGTCGTTCTTGGTGAACTGCGTGAAGTTCTTCCCGTCGTATCGAAAAGTGCCGGCCCCAGCGGTACGGAACCAGTAGTTGCCCTTGCTGTCCTGCAACCGCATGGAAGCCCGACCTGGGGCGATGGCGTATTGCGTGATCGCCGAGCGGTCCATCGGCACCACGAACGGGAGCATCGTTCGCCCGTCATATCGGAACACACTGTCCCGTGCACTGCTCCAGATGTTGTCTTCGCGATCCGTGCTCACGCTGCTCACACTTTCCCACAGCTGGGTGAAATGTTCGCCATCATAGCGCACTACCCCGGTGCCATCGTGTCCGGCGAACCACAAATTGCCATCCTTGTCCTCGGCAATGCTGGTCACCACATTGCCCCCTTTGCCATCGGCAGGGCTCAGGAAGGTGAGTGCCTTTCCATCGTAGCGCGCCACACCATGTTCGATCGTCCCGAACCACAGCGCGCCCTTACTATCGAGGAAGCACTCCACCACGTAATCGGCGATGGGTGTGTTCGGGACCGTGGTGGTAACGTGTTGTGGCTGGCTGGTGCAGGCTGTTGCTGCCAGCAGTAGGACGAGGGACAGGGTGGGTGTTCTCTTCTTCAACATGGTCAAAGTAGCGGTGGTCATGCAATAAGCCGTTGGTATTGGCTTATTTTAGGAGAAGCTTGGGGCCTATCGGTCTCCACCTTCAGGTGTTTGATATTTACGTTCAGCATCGTGGTGCTTTCCTTGCCTTATCCAAGGTCCGGACACGTTCACCACGGATAGGAACCGAAGCCGAGCACCGCTGCAGACATCCGGCGCGTAGTGCTCACCTCAGGAAGCTTCACCTCAGCCCCTTCCGCATGATCTTCAACGCCCAGTCGTAGTGGCTGCTTGTAGCGGAGACCAGGTAGGCAACCAACGATGTGCTTCCGGTCCACCGGTAACGTTTCTTGGTGAAGAGTTCCGCATCCGTATGGCGTTCGATCAATGACATCACTTCGGCGTGGGACCGTTCGAACAAGGCGTGTGCCTTGTTCAGCGGGACATCACTGTAGGTGGCATGTATCCAGCGGTTCAGCTCCGGTGTGGTGGCCCAGGTGTAACCGTGCGCCGGCATCTCCGGCTTGTCAACCCGCATGCCCACCCTGTACCAGTCCAACAGTAAGGTGTGCCAATGGTGCAGATGCCCCAGTACATCGCGGATGTTGCGGTTCATGGTGCCGGGCTTGAAGGCACGCATGCGATCGGCACGGGAGAGGCCCTCGATGAACGCGTTCAATGCGTCATGCTTCATGCGGCTTTGGACCAACAGGTCCTGCTTGGTGGTGGGGCGTGGCATAGCGCTGCTTTCCACCGAAAGATGCGCACACCGATCCGAACAGGGGTGATGATGGTCATACCTCACTTTCTCACCTTTGCCCCATGCGCACCATCCCGTTCCGCACGGCCGCATACATCCTGCTGGCCCTCTTCACTGCCGCGATCATCTTCCAACTCGTGGTCCTCGTTGGCTTCATCCCGACGGAGATGGTGTGGGGAGGACGCTTACGGACCGGTGAGGAACGAACGGTGGGCGCGTTGGTGAGCATCACCTTTCTGCTGCTCTTCACCGCATTGGTCATTCTGCGAATGCGCCGTCCATCGTTCATGTTGGGTAAGTGGGGCATGTGGACCGTATGTGCGCTCTTCGCGCTCAATACGGTGGGCAACCTCTTCGCATTGGACCTACGCGAAACGCTCATCTTCACCCCGATCACCTTGGTGAGCGCGGTGTTGGCGGCGCGTGTGGCGTTGGGGGAATGATCCGTAACGTTGGGACCCGATGCCACCCACTCTTACCATCACCGAGAACGGCCGCGACGGCCATGTGGAGTACGCCGAGGGGTTGTTGCACACCATCCAAGGCTACTGGGAGTTCGGCGGCAACGACGTCGTTACCATCGTCAGCATGGGCACGCGCGATGAATGGCAACGCCACCAGCCTTGGGCCCTGGAACGCCGCGCGACCATCCTACGCTTCGTTGCCCAAGAGGTCATCCGACAACGCGCACCGACCTGCACGGCGGACATCGACGAGGAGGAGGGTGTCATTCTGTTGCGTTCATCCGGGGCAGCTGCCGCACGCCCTCAAGTGGGTGAGGGGGCCCCATCCACCAAGGCGGTGGAATTCGTTGGTCGGCACAAGAGCTACAAGACCATGCTGGGGACCGCTGTGTTGGCCATAGCGCTCATCGGTGGCGCCATCTGGTGGTTGGGCAGGAAGGTGCTGAGTGTGGCGCCCGCCAATGGTGTGCCCCTGAACGAGTCCGTGCGCTATGGAGGTCCGGATCCAGCGCACCCGAGCGGTATCGCCAACTTGATCCAATACACCGATCCCCACATCCCCGAGATCAGTGGTCGCGGTGGCAACACCACTACCAGCATCAGCGTCCTCCTGATCCCGTCTGATGGCGCAGAACCCGACGTAGTGCCCTTGGTGGAGGAGGTTGCTGGTCAAAGCCATGCCCTCGCCCGCATCATCGGCAGTGATGGCCATACACTCTGGTGCGATGCCACGGGACTCTTCGGCGTGCGCCTCAATGATCACAGCATCTTCAAGGCGGAGGATCTCCAGGAAGCGAACCCGACCCTCGACGCACGATGGTGGAGCGACCCGCGTGGCATGGACATCATTGACGGGCGCTTGCACGTCACCAACGACGACCGAAGTGCCGGTTTGGACGTGGATCCGATCACGTTGAAGGCCCTGCCAGGATCGCCGCGTATCGGCACCGATCGGTTCAACAAGCCGGAGATCACCGATCACTTTGCGGCTGGCTTCATTGCATCACCCGGCACCTGGATCGGTGTGCATGCGGTCGAGGAACTGGAAGGGGAGTTCCAGGAGGGCAAGTGGGTGCGTGCCATCGAACGTGCCGAGGATGCGAAACGATCACGACGCTTGTTTTCAGGCATCCTTGAGCCTTCGGACGATGGCACACACCACCGCATCCGTTCCATGCGACCGATCAACGACATCGATCACCTCAACGCGGCTTTCCTGCGCCTGCACGACAAGTCCGAACCACTACGTGTGCCAGCACCCGAGAGCGTATTGATGGTACACACCAGCGATCCCGGCCTCGGTGGAACACTGGTCGTTTCGCGCGTGGACCTCGAAGGCCGTATCCTTTGGAGCTCCGACACCGGCCTCGACCGCTTCCTCCTACAACAGATCCTCCCCGCCACCGATGCCTTCGCTTTCGTGGGCAACCCACCCGCGGTGGAGGGCAAGTTGAGCGAGCCCATGGTGGTGTTGGTGGACAATGTCACCGGCAAGCTGACGCGCCATTCGTTGTGGCGGTAGACCGAAGTTGTGTTGTAGGACCAGCGTATCACGTGCGATCGGTTACCTTCGAGGAAACAAGGACCCGATGCTGCGTTCGCTCTTTCCGATCGTATTCTTCAGTGTTTCGTTCATGGCCCGGTCACAGTCCACCTGCGACAGTGTGAACACCATCCTGGGCGATTTCTTCCAGCATCAAGGGGTGATGTTCAGTGTGGTGGCGAGCGCGCCGATCACATTGGACCATCTTTCTGCCAACCTGTATCCGGGTACCAGTGACTACAGCTTGCATATGCGAACGGGAGGATATGCAGGGCATACCATGGACGCCAATGAGTGGACCGCCTTGGATACGGTCACTGTCGCATCCGCCAATACGACCCTCCTAACGGCCAATACGGTGGTCGTCCCTATTCCGCTTGCCATCGCGATGGATGCGGGTGACACGGTCTCCTTCTTCCTCGCCGACCAGAGCGCCAACAGGATCTACTCCTTCGGCAGCGGCGCCACGGCCGGCCAATTACTCGCGAACGACGACAACCTGGGCATATCCGTGGCCTATGCGATGACACGGGATTACGGAACCCCGCTGGGTACCTATGAATGGAGCGGTAGGGTGGTTTACTGCGCAGCCGAAGGACAAGGCGTACCATCCCTGGCCGATGCGGGTGTCGTGGTCAGCGTATCGTCCGATGCGGTTACCCTCAATGTTATGAGCAACGCACTGACTGCCACGTCGAGCGTGGTCGAACTCCGCGACCTCGGTGGGCGGCTGGTGAGCAGCGCCCTGTTGGCAGTGCCAGTGACGCACTTGGACATACGCGGCCTTGCCGGAGCACCCTACGTGCTGTCAGTGCGGGGACTTCCGGACCAGCGGTTCGCTCAGTTGGTGCTGGTGCCGTGATCGGATCCGACCCGATGGTCGGATCCTGAAGTCCCAGCAAAGGCACGCCGCGATCGGTGAGGAGCTACTTGCCGGCCACGACGCGATAGCGCAGTTGCACCGCGCTCCAGACACTGTTCGCACCGGAGGTGGTGGCATCGCGTAGGGGTGCGGGCGTGCTCCAGGTGGCGTTGGCCACAGGCTCCGGAGGTAGCGGCAGGTCGAAGGCCAGCCATTGTTCCGTGTCAAGGTGGAAGCTGAGGATGCGCGTGGCGGAGCGACTGAAGAGTGTGACCGTTGCCGGAACGATCAGCACATCACTTTCCTCGCGGTAGGTTGCCGTATCCAGATCGACCGGGCGGTTGTCGTTGTCCCCTGCATAGAGGCTCATACGTAGAACATTGGGCCGGCGAGCATCCGGTGGTAGCTCGGCGCGCGGCACCAGCACCTCCACTTCCACCGCCAAGGAGGTGCCCAATGCCTCGGGTGCTCGGGGGATGCTCAACAGGCTCAGGCCCGCGATGCCCAGCACCGCTCCCACGCTCATGCCCAGTGATACGCCCAGTGCCCTTCCGAACTGCACCCATTCCACCGCGCCCGTCAGTTTGGTGCCCAAGAGTCCCAGCAATAGACCTCCGACCAGTGCCAAGGGCGCCAGAAAGAAGACGATGCCCATGGCGCGCGCACCTTCCCGGTCACTTACGCCGTGCATGCGGGTCACATGGTCCGCTACCGGGATGGTCACGAGTGCGGTGATGATGCCTGTGAGCAAGGCGACAACGATGGCGATCTTCCAGGACATGGTGCTGTGGGGTATGGAAACGGAGCGCGATGTTGCGTGTGATCGAGTCTTGCTCCGCAAAGATCCTCATTCCCCAGCGACCCCTTCACCATGCAGCCAAGCACCGTCACCATCACCCAGGAAGGCCGATCCGGTACGGTCATCCATATGGAAGGTGAGCAGCGCATCAGTGGTTGGTGGGAGTTCGCCGGGGGCGATGCCCTCGCCATCGTGAGCATGGGCAGCGCTTCTGAATGGGAGCGAGCGTACCCATGGGCGGTGGACCGCCGGACCATCATCTTGCGCTTCGTGGCCAATGCGGTGCTCCGACAGAAGGTATCGGGCTGTAGCGCTGGGATCGAGGAAGTGGGTGGGTGGATCACCCTGTGGCGCTGAGCTTCGCGTCCCCGGCGAGCGATCATCCTTCACCATCCTGTATGGATCGGGCAACCTACCGCTCCGATCCACCGTCACTGCGTTCCTTTGGCACCGCATCCATGAACGCGCTCCGCAACGCATACCGCTTCTACGTCGGCTCCTTCGCCGGCTTCAGCCGCGCGATCTGGTTGCTCACGCTCGCCTCCTTCGTGAACCGTGCCGGCACCATGGTCGTGCCCTTCCTTTCGCTCTACCTCACCAAGGACATGGGCTTGTCGCTGGAGGAGGTGGGCTGGATCATGACCAGCTTCGGCGCCGGTTCCGTAGCGGGGTCCTGGCTCGGTGGCAAGCTCGCGGACCGCATCGGCACGCACACCGTCATGGTCGGCGCGCTCGTCACTTCGGGCCTCGCCTTCATCGCGCTGCAGTACGTGAAGGGATTCCTGCCCTTCTGCGTCGGTGTTTTCGTGCTCATGGTGCTCAGCGATGCGTTCCGTCCGGCCATGTTCGTGGCCATTCGCGGCTATGCGCCGCCGGACCAGCGCACGCGTGCCGTCACGCTCATCCGCCTCGCGATCAACCTGGGCTTCAGCCTCGGCCCGGCCTTGGGGGGCTTCATCATCGCGCACGGTGGCTTCAGCGGCTTGTTCTGGGTGGACGCGCTCACCTGCCTCGCCGGTGCGGCCATCCTTTGGCTCGGGCTACCACGCTTGCCGCGCGCTGCGGCCACCACCGCGGCCGAACGAGCCGCCGCCGCATCGCCTTACCGCGACCGGCCCTACCTCTTCTTCCTGCTCATCGTCACCCTCATCGGTATCCCCTTCCTGCAGTACTTCAGCACCGTACCGCTGTTCTACAATCAGGTGCATGGGCTCAGTGAGGAGTACATCGGCCTCATCCTCGGCAGCAATGGCCTGCTCATCTTCCTGGTGGAGATGCAATTGGTGCGGTACATGGAATCGCGCGGCATCGGCCTCCACCTCATTCTACGCGGGAGTGTGCTGCTCTTCGCGGCCAGCTTCGTCGTGCTCAACCTGATGCCCCACGTTGCCTTCCTGTGGTTGGGGATGCTCTTCATGACGGTGGGGGAGATGCTCTGTTTCCCTTTCACCAACCGCATGGCCAACGAACGTGCGGACCGCGGCAGCCCCGGTGCCTACATGGGCCTCTATACCGTGTCCTGGAGCGTGTCCCACATCATCGGCCACAGCCTTGGCCTCCACCTCATCGCGTGGACCGACTTCACCAGCACGTGGTGGATCTTCACCGGGGTGTTGCTCCTGTGCCTGGTGATGTTGTTCGCGTTGCAGCGGATGATGAAGCGGGAAGCGGCTTAACGGTTTGAGCCGATGGGATCACCTGCGTGGCCTCACGTGTGGCTCGGGTTCCTTCAAGCCTATTGTCAAGTCGGGCTGACTTCGACGACGAGCAGTATGTTGACGACCACGTGCAGTGTTCATGGCTCGGCGTTTCCATGAAGCATGCGCGCTTCTTCCTCGCGTTGAAGCCGGGTTTGGCTGCCTCCGCGCAGCTCCCCAACGGCAGCACCGCGCCCGACTTCACCCTCACCGACTACCACGGCGTCACCCGCCAAGCCATGCCGCTCCGATCAAAGCTTGATGATCCGCGTATGGCCAACAATAGCGCCCGCGAACGTCACCCGCAGGAAATAGGGTCCCTTCGGAAGCGCGGATAGGTCCATGTTCGGCAGCGACAAGGTGCCCAGCACCTGCTTCCCGCTCAGGTCGAACAGGTCCAACCGCTCCACGGCCAGTGCACTGCGCACCGTGATGTGGTCGCTTGCCGGGTTCGGATGGACAGCAATTTCCATGGCGCTCAGTGATGGCACATTCGTCCCGATGACGGCACCCTCGTACATGCGGGCCTTCCCTTGCTGCGTGGCGAAGGGGTTGACCGGTCCGGAGCCCTGGCTGGAACCGATCCCCAGCACCACCCCATCATCGCTCAAGCCTACACTGTGGCCGCAGAACACGTTCACGCCATCGCCCAGGATGGGATCTCCGTTCTGCGCCCATGTTGTGCCGTTCCAGTCGAACACGCGTACTTGGCCACCACCGGTGAACGCGAGGGTGCTTGCGCGGTAACCCACGGCCACACGATCGCCATCGCCGGAGAGGCTGACGGCATAACCGCACTGATCGAAGATGTTGCTGCCTTCGATAGCGGTGCCACGCTGCACCCATTGGCTTCCGTCCCAATCATAGATGGCGGTCTGCCCGATCTCGTAGGTGGTGTTGTTCGGGTTGTCGTCCCACCCTTTGATGCCCACCGCGATGGTGTTACCGTCGTTGTTGATGCTCACATCGAAGCCGAATTCATCGTAGTTGTTCACGCCCTCCAAGGTCTGACCGCGCTGTGTCCACGTGTTGCCTGTGCGTTGGTACACATAGACCGCGCCCCGGTTGGTGTTGGCCTTGTGTGCGTTGGTA
>Ga0209175_10000379_pt1 | contig 27754 bp, 13 predicted proteins | sample JI91814C2DNA_FD_187506 | JGI IMG/M metagenome (GOLD analysis project Ga0209175, IMG submission 187506) | Wastewater effluent complex algal communities from Wisconsin, to seasonally profile nutrient transformation and Carbon sequestration -... | ecosystem: Engineered > WWTP > Effluent > Algae...
TTCCGGTTGCACCTGTTCCAGCGCGTCGATGTTGCGCTGGTAGGTACTCCCGGACAGCACCGCCTGCTTGAGCTTCGCTTTCACGTTGCCCGACAGATAGTCGTCGGTGGTCTTCCATTCCCCGTCGGCCGGGTCGAGGAAGACCTGGCCCGCTCCGGCCAGTGCCTCCAGCACCGCAGCCTCGGGTGCTCCAAGCAGTTCGGCCATGTAAGCGGGATCGACCCGGCCACGCCATTGAATGGACGCGGCCAGTGCTTCGGCCGGCTCGCCCGCAGTGCTCGGTTCAACGACCCGGGTCAGCGTGCGCCGGGTAAACAGCGCAGCCTTGCGGGCCGTGTCGGCCTCTTCGTCGTAATGCTCCAGCGACAGCAACAGCGGATAGTCCGGGTCGCGTCGGAACGCCAGCGCATTGGCGCGCGTGGACAGGCAACCGTAGCGCGACACAAAGCGCTCGTAGGTTCCACCCAGCATGGCGCGCAGGTGACCCAGCCGACCGTCGCCCTCATCCGCCAACTGCGCATCGAGCAGGGCCCGGGCGTGGTCGCGGATGGCACACAGGCCGGTGACGCGGGCCCGCTGCGTGGCATTGAGCTGGTCATGCACGTCGACCATCTCGCTGCCCTCGACCCGATGCACCCGCCCCTGGTGGAGACGGTAGCTGCCAGGACGGGCAACGGCCTGGGCCGGGACCACCACTCGCAGCGGGGCTGCCTCGTGCGCCACCGGCCGGTAAGCACCGGCAGGCAGCAAAGCGATGCGCTCGACCAGGGCCGCCTCCAGATCACCCTCGAACACGGCGACCGGTACTTCCTCGTAGCCATTGCTCTCGCGGCGGATGCGGCCGATGCAGAACTGCGGATGCTCGGCATACCAGGCGTTGATCGGCAGGTAGCGCTCGTAGCACTGGGGGTGCCTGAGACTGTCGGGCACCGTGCCCAGCTTCAACCATTTGGCCTCGACCGTCTCGGCCCGCTGCCGTTTGCGCAGGAACAGGATGTCGGTCTGCACCTCGGTCGAGGCGATCCCGGCGAAGGTGCCCTTGGGGAGCCGGATGGCACCCAGCAGGTGAGCCTGGGCAGCGATGTGCTCGCGCACCGCGTCGGATTGGCCATCCATCGTGTGGCTGCTGGTGATGAAGCACACCAGCCCACCGGGGCGCACCAGGTCGAGGGCGCGGCCGAAGAAGTAGTTGTGGATGCTGAAGCGGGCATAGGCCCGGTTGCTCACGTCGGCGACCTTGTACTTGCCGAAGGGGACGTTGCCGATCACCAGGTCGAACCAGTGGTCGGGCAGGGGAGTTTTCTCGAAAGGCGAAATCCGTACGTCCACACCGCCGGGCGCGTAGAGCGCCTTGAGGATGCGGCCGGAAACGCGGTCGATCTCGACGGCCGTGACGCTGCTGCGCTCGGCCAGATTCCGCGGCATGGCGCCGATGAAGTGACCGACGCCGGCGGACGGTTCCAGGATGCGTCCGCCGGTGAAGCCGAAGCGCTCCACCGCTTGCCACATGGCCTCGATTACGTGGATCTCGGTGTAGTGGCTGTTGTTGACGGAGGCGCGCGCCGATTCGTAGTCTTCGGCGCCGAGCATCGCCTGCAGGCGGCGGGCACGTTCGGACCAGGCGCGATCCTCGGTTTCGAGGTTGAAGCTGGCAGGCAGGCCGCCCCAGCCGGTGTAGCGCAGCAGGACTTGGCGCTCCTCTGCGCTGGCTGTGCGGTTCTCGGCTTCGATCTGCCGTAACTGGTCGATTGCCGCCAGATTGGCTTCGAATTTCGCTACGGCGCCGCCCAGATCATCGAGGTCGGCACGACCCAGGCTGGGCCACACCACACGCGATGCCGTTGCTACGCTGGCGACGACGCGCCAGCTTGCCCGGGGAGCGATGGGCATCGGGGGCGCTTCGCTCGTCCCTGGATCGGACGGAGCAACGTGCTCATCGGCAGAGCCAGAGGGCCGGCCTATGGGAAAGGAAAAGGTCGGCCTTGCCACGGGGGGCAGGCCGGGAAGCACAGGACCGTCCGGGTCGAAGCCGGGCAGCCACAGGGAAGGCGCGGTAGGACGTGCCATCGGTGTGTTCTCCATGAAATGCGGGGAACACACCTCCCACACGGGGAGACGTGCTCCCCAGGTGGGAATGACAAGCGGATCGAGATGAATCCGCTACGGCGACGCGAGGCGGTTCAGCCAGGGGCTGGACTTGCGACGGCAAGACATTGCTGCTGGTACTCTGAAGGCGGGTGACGACCGCAACGCCGAATGGATCGGAGCGCTTGAAGGCGCGCGTTGGCCGAAGCCAGATGCACGGTCAGTGTGCCGCGCGGCGCGCCGTTTTGCGCACGGAGCGGTCGTTTGCCTGCGGAAGCCCGAGCGGGGCGTGGAGCTTGTGGGTGGCGATGGATGGGCCTGCGCTGCGCGAACGCTGAGGGCGAGCTCTGATACACCTCCACCTATGAGGCTGGCCCCCGACCATGGCTACAAGGGGGCTCCGACTACATCAGTATCTGGTGGGTCGCGCGGCCGAAGACGCCAATCTCAATCGCCTTCCCAGGTATCGGCGTTGGTTGGAGTACATGCTGAAGCGATTTGTTGGCCGCAGGCATTCGCAGTTGCCCCGTCCACCGACCGGGCGGGCAGAACGCCCAGACTGACCGTCGCCTTGCACCGCCGCTTCGCATCGAGCAAGGCGGCGTCGGCGCGTTCCAATGCCTGCGCCAGCGATTCGTCGGCATGGCGCTCGGCAATGCCTGCGGAGAACCGCAGGAAGACGGTGCTGCCAGTGGCCGGGAGCGGCGTGACGGCGAGCGCATCGCGCAGACGTTCCAGCATCTTTCGTGCGTCGCTCCCGCTGCAGTTCGAGAGGATCAAGGCGAACTCGTCGCCGCCCAACCGGGCGATGGTGTCGGTCGGACGCATATGGCGGCGCAGCGTGGCGGCGAAATAAATTAGTGCGGCATCGCCCACCGGATGGCCGTGCCGGTCGTTGATCGCCTTGAAGCCGTCCAAATCGACCATCACGCAGCAGGCCGACGCGTCCTTCACATCGCCGTTGGCCCATTGGTCGCAGGCGCGACGGAATCCGCGACGGTTCAAGAGCGGGGTGAGGTCGTCCTGGTGTAGCAGGTGCTGTGCTTGTTGCAGCGCCTGTTCCAGGGCAATGATCTGTTGCTTAACGGCCAACCGCCGATGTCGTCGCTGGGAGCTGGAGCGCATGAAGGACCTGTGCCGCGCAAAAGGAGGACCACAGCATAGGGAGGGGCGTCGGAGATACACAGCGGGAACGAGAGGATTGTCGGCGCCATTTCGAGATTAGCGCGACGTGCCCTTCGATTCAAGACGTGGGGACGGAAGGCTTGAAGGGTAGGCGGCGGGTGAGATTCTGAACCTATGGGCATGCCCATCGGCATGCCCCTTTCAACCGTTCAGGAGGTCTCATGAAACTCTCCAAAACCGAAGTGGACGCCATCATCGCGGCGTCGCCCCGCACCTTCGTTCCCTTCAACAAGCTGGTGCTCTCGGAGGACTATCAGGCGCGCACCGGCGGCAGTACGCCGAAGCTGAGCATCGCCGAACTCGCGGCCTCGATCAAGGAAAGCGGGGTACTGCAAAACCTGGTGGTCGCTGAAGGCGCACGTGGCCGCTACGAAGTCTGCGCCGGTGGCCGTCGCCTCGAAGCGCTGGACCTGCTCGTGAGCAGGAACGACATCGCCGACAACTACCCCGTCCCGGTGCTGATCGTCCCCGCCGACAAGGCGTTGATCGCCAGTCTCGCCGAGAACTGCTTCCATGTCCCGATGCATCCCGCAGACGAGTTCGCCGCATTCGCCAAGCTGATCGGGCAAGGCAAGTCGATCGAGGACGTGGCTGCCGCCTTCGGTGTCACGCCGCTGGTGGTCAAGCGCCGCATGAAGCTGGCAACGGTCTCGCCCAAGCTGATGGCCATGTTCCGCGAGGACAAGATCAGTCTGGACTGCCTGATGGTGCTCGCTTCGGTCGACGACCACGAGAAGCAGGATCAGGCGTGGGCCAACCTGCCATCGTGGAATCGTCATGCCGACTACTTGCGGCAGTTGCTCACGCGCGGCGAGATAGAGTCCGACCGCCATCCGGTGGCCAAGTACGTCACCGTCAAGGCCTACGAGAAGGGGGGCGGGCCGTCGCGCCGCGATCTGTTCAGCGACGACGACAAGAAGGTCTATCTGCTGGACGCCGCGCTGCTGGAGAAGCTGGCCATCGAGAAGCTCCAGCGCAAGGCCAAGCAAGTCTTGGCCGAGGGCTGGAAATGGGTGGATGTCCGTACGCGCTATGTCTATGACGAGTACGTCAAGTACGGCGAACTGCGCAAAGCCAAGCGCCCTTGCACCGAGCAGGAGGCGACCGAACTCGAATGCTTGCAGGCGCAGATCGCCGAGCGTCACAACAGGATGGAGGAACTCGCCGACCAGGATGGCAACGAGGATGAGTTCTACAAGCTGGAGCAGGAGGCCGAGGTGTTGGGCGCGCAAGTCGACGCCATCGAGGCGGCGCTGGTGGTTTGGCCGGCCGAACTGATGGCGCAGGCCGGCTGCGTGGTCTATGTCGGGGACAATGCGGCACCGGCGGTGCGCTATGGGCTGGTCCGTCCCGAAGATCGCAACGACATGGCGCAGGCTGCCCGCGAGGCAGGTTCGACCGACGGGGCAGGGGGCGAGTCGCTGGTCTCCTTGCCTGCGGCCAAGATCCGGCCGATTCACTCCGAGCGCCTCGTGCGCAGCCTGACGGCGCATCGTGTCGCCGCCATCCAGGCCGAACTGCTGAGCCGCCCCGATGTCGCCATCGCCGCCCTGACCGCGCAACTCGCCGCGAAGCTGGTGCTCGACGGCTACCGTCGCCTGTATGGCAGTGGCGATCCCCTGACCGTCAACGCCACCGACACCCACGGCGCCCTGCGCACCGAGGCGGAGGCTATGGAAGCCAGCGCCGCGTGGCAGCAGTTGGAGGCCGAGCGCCAAGCCTGGGCGAGCCTGCTGCCCGAAGACGTGGATGCGATCCTGCCTTGGGTGCTACAGCAGAGCAACGCCACCGTGGTCCGTTTGCTCACCTTCTTGATTGCGACCAGCGTGACGGGCGTCTATGGCACCGAACCGGACAAGCAGAGCACCGACGGCATCGCGGCGGCGCTCGGGCTGGATATGACCAAGTGGTGGAAGGCCTCCGGGCCGAGCTACTTCAACCATGTCTCCAAGGCGCGCATCCTGGAGGTCGTGACCGAAGCGGCAGGGGCGAATGCGGCCAGCCCGCTGCAAGCGCTCAAGAAGGATGCGGCCGTGTCCGGAGCCGAACAGGCGCTCGCGGGCGTGGCGTGGTTGCCGGGCGTGTTGCGGAATCGGGAGCCGGCTCACGCCGACGCGACATCGGATGACACAGGACCCGACGCCCTACCTATGGTTGGTGATGATGTACCGGCGACGGCAGAAGCCGTCGAGGCGGCATAGACGGGCTGCCTATTCCAGGGATGTTGACCAGGCTGCCGATGTGACCAAGCGAACTGGCAATCACGATCACTGGCCACTGCCGGCAGGAGCTGCCGTAGGCAGCGCGGCCGACCCCAGTGTGATGAAGAGGAGCAATTGATCGCTCACACGATATGATGCGTGTGTAACGGCCGGCCCAGATATGCCGTTGGAGCCGCAGGACAGGGATGAGCGACAAGACCGCTTGGGAGAAGGCAGCTGAGGCACATGGCACGACCGATTCGGAACGTGCCCTGGCGCGGCTCGCCCGCAAGGTGTTCTTGAGTCTGTGGAGCTACCCGAACGTTTACAGCGACGAAGGGAGGTCAGGCGGTAAGGGTGACGGCAAGGAGTTGGTAGACCTGCTGGTGGTCTTTGGCACCGACGTGTTGCTGTTCTCCGACAAGCACTGCGCGTTTCACTCGGACGTGGACATCAAGGTTGCCTGGCCGCGTTGGTACAAGCGGGCAATCGAGAAGTCCGCAAGGCAGCTTGCAGGGGCCGAAAATTTCCTGCGTCGGTTCCCGGACCGGGTGTTCGTCGACAAGTCTTGTCAGACCAAGTTGCCAGTGGGACTCCCGGACCCAAACTTAGCCCGCTACTTCCTCATTGCCGTCACGCGCGGTGGCCATGAGGCAGCGGTTCGGCACTTCAGCGGCGGAAGCAGCGGCAGCTTGATGCTCAACAGCATGCTTGAAGGGAATGCCCACTACGAACACCCGTTCCAAGTCGGCTACCCACTGAAAGGCCACCGTTTCGTCCACGTCCTCGATGAGGTGACAGTCGACGCTCTCTTGGAGGAACTGGACACCGTCCCTGACCTTGTCGACTACCTGGCCTGCAAGGAGCGCTATTTCGGCGCGAACGGCGTCTTCATGCACCTTGCCGGTGAAGAAGAGCTGCTGGCTCAGTACATGTGCACGATGGAGAACGGCCGGCACTCCTTGCCCAAGGTGCCGCCTGGCGCTGGAGCTCTCACCCTCCTGGAGGGAGATTGGCGGTTCTATCGCTCGAGCCCTCAACGAGCGGCCAAGCGCGAGGCCGATCAGGGCAGCTACATATGGGACGCCCTCATTGAGTACCAAGCGTCCTTCGTTCGAGCAGGGACAGCAATTGGGCTCCCCGAGACGCCACCGGAGATCATCGACCACGAGCGAATCCTCCGCGCCCTCGCGGCAGAGTCCCGACTGGCAAGGCGCGAGCTCGCTAGCCACTTCCGCTTCGCGCTCTCGAAGAGCGAGGCCGGCAAGAAGTTCGCTCGCATGGCCCTGAGCGGCGACAACATGTCCCGCGCGTACGTTTTTCTGACGGCTCCAAAGCCGCTGGAAGTTGACTACCAAGCCTACCGCGAGATGCGCTCGGCCGCACTGCTCGCGTACTGCCACGGCATCAAGGTGCGCTTTCCCCACGTAACGGAAGCGATTGGCATCGCATCTGAGCCCTTCTCCGAGAAGGTAGCCTCTCAAGACTTCCTGTACGTCGACCTCACTGAAGAGATGAGCCCAAAGGAGTCCGTCGTTTGGAACGATACGATGGAGGAGCTCGATGTACTACAGGCACCGACCAAGGATGTGCAGTACTTCGGGAGAAAAGGTCACGAGTTTCCGATGCCTTTCAACTTCGGCGGACCGAAGTTCTACCAGTATGAGTCTGGCGCCCCAATGAACCGAGCCGAGCGACGCAGAATGGCGCGAGATGCTCGGAAAGAAGCCAAGACGGCGAACAAGCAGAAGCACTAGACGCCGAGGCTCAGGCGATGGAAGTGCGATAGCGGGGACCACAGTGGTTGGCTGAGAGCGTCATTAATTCCTGACATTCATGGGAGTAGGTAAACGGCGGCTACGGGTCATTCGCGCCGCTTGCTCCGTCATGTCGATGGATTTGCTGAGTGAGCCGAAATCGAATTGCTGCTCACTTCGGGGCGGACTGCCGGTTACGAAGAACTGGAATCCGCAGACGGGCAGCAATATTCTCCGGATGCGGCATTCGGCACCCGCATCCGGAGGTCATCCGGAGGAGGTGGAATATCTGCATACTTATCGAGCCCAACCCACTTCCCTGAGAAGAAAACCGAGGGCGCTCAGAACCAGTTGGGCGTCTTCCTCGGTCGGCGGTCGGGTGTTGTAACGTTTCTGTTCGTTGGGTTTTCCTCGCGAGTGAAAACGTTGCAGCAAGCGAACGGCTGAACCGGCAGCGGATGGCGAATGGGCATCGGCATTGCCTTGCTGCTTTTCGAATGCCTTCAACAAGGCGCCCAGATCAAGATGATGAACGTTGTCGGGAGCACCTGCGGTCGATTCGAGCCAGTGCGCGAGAACGACGGTCGCGGCGGCGCGGCACAAGTCGATCAAGGACACCGGGCTGGACCGGAAGGCGGCATCGGCGACATGCTCCAAACTCGCCAAGACTTCGGTCCGGGCCCTTTCTGGGATGTGCTCCTCGACGAGTTCGGGCAACGCGCCAAGGCTTGAACGGGCGCGCAGGGTGATCAACTCTTCACCCGATGCCACTGTCTCTACCGACACGATCCGCCACACGGTCGGGGCCGATTTCGTCCCGAGTACCAATTGCGCGCGCAGGACGTTCAGACGCATGGAAGAAAAGATCTGGGCCGGTCGATACGTAAAGAGCGTTCGGTTCAGGCGGCCATCCATCGTCATGCTGTTGCGATCGACCGGTTCTGCCGGGTGCGGCGGAAAATGCCAGGTCTGCTGTAGCGCGCCGTCCTGCCACTCATACAAGCGGCCCCGACGTACGCGCGTGACCGGATCGAACGAGTCTTCCCGAAAAATCAGCTTGGCGTTGTCGAGGTGGGGCGAGGACGGCAGCGTGTCCCAGTCGGCCTCGCTGGCGATCAAGGTGGCGATAGATACCACCGGTGCGGGCCACACGCCATGACCATAATTGCTAACCCCCTCGTAGACCAACCAGGTATTGCTGTCGATGCCGATCATATAAATATCCTTCGCTCTGCTTGCGGCATGATGCTAACGGCTTCCCTGCCATCGGTGAACGCTTTGGCGCGAAAGTGCCGCGCCCACGCATGACCGAGGGACGCGGCAGGCGTGCCTACGCCGTGCTGGGCGGCGCGTCGGTCGCTTCGTGAGGGGAGGGGGCCGCAAGACCTTCATCCGTCGTCGCGGGTCTATGACGCGACGGGCTGGCTCCCAAATACGCGCTAGACGCCCTGATCCTCCCGTGGCCTGCCATTTCGGCGACGGCCTGACGCGCCGCGTGGTCCAGGTCGGGTGGGAGGTGGCCTCCGCCGCGCACCGGCGGGGCCTCGCCATCGGTTTCATCGCCAAAGCGCCGGATCAAGGCTTCGTGGCGTAGCCCATGGGCGGTGATCCCGCGCTCGCTCGACGTGATGCCGAATTTTTCCATCACATAGTCGAAGCGCCGCAGGTTGCGCTTCAAGTCATGCCGAGGATCGCCCAGGTGCGCGTCCTCACCTTCCGCCACGGCGCGCGCGTAGTCGAGGGCGGTCAGGCCGGCAGCGCTGTCCAGCGCGACAAACCGCAACCGTCCGCCCTTACTCCCCTCCTTGATCCGCACGTAGTGGTCCGCCCGCCGCTCGTCGGGCGACACGCCGGTGGCCTCGAAGGGCACGACACAGCGGTGCGGCCGGATCATCACCGATTCCTTGCGCCGCAACCCGAATGCCTGGATCAACCGCAGCGAGGCGCCAACATAGCGGTCGTAGGCGCAGACCTGCTCAACCAGCGCATCGATGTCGACGCCTTGGCCCGACCAGCTCTTGTCGCGCTGCGCATATTCGTGCCGCTGGTATTCCTCGGCACTTAGCCCGTAATCGGCCGGTTTGCGGATGAAGCCGGGCTTGCCCAGCCACATCGCCAGGCCGCGCAGGAAGCTGAGGTAGGTCTGGATGGTGGCCGGCGCAAGCCTCTCGTCCTGCCAGATCTTCACCATTGCGCGGATGTGCCGTTCGCCGAGGTTGCGCGGGTCGGGCAGGGTCTTGAAGCCGGCCTTCGTTTTGAGGTCTCGGAAGAAACGGCGGAGGAAGTCGGCGCGCTCCTGCCGAGTCTTGTGCGAGACCGTTTTGTCGAGCGAGGTGTGCAGGCTGTTGAAGAGTCCGAGCAGTACTTCGAGCACCTTCATGGGGTCGGCCTTGCCGGGCTTGTAGCGGGCGAGGATGGCCGCAGGCGGGAGATTGGCCTGGGCCTGATCGCGAGCTGGCTGCAGAGCAGCGGCGCGGCCCAGCCCGGCAGTGCCTTGAATGCGGCGACGGGTGGAACCCGTGGAATTGGCAGTGGACATGGCAGTTCCTTCGAATGAACGCCGTGCGGCCGTCCCGGCGGCGCACAGCACAGCAATGGATGGAATCCCGGCATCGCGGGCGAGACGGATTCCGTCGTCTGGCCCTCCCGTGGTCGCGGCAGTTCAGTGCAGCGCCTGACCACGGACGTTGCTGCACCTACCCAAGGATTTGCCAATGGCCTACGTGCAAACGCAGGCATCGGCTCGGTCGGTCTTAAAAATGAAACGGTGATCCGTCCCACTCACGCATTTCCGCGCTCGCGGGCTTGGGGATGCCGCCGCGCCTCTGGGGCATGGCACGACATCGGCACGCCGGTCGAGCCGGGTGCAAGCGGTGGATCAGTCCTCGATTCGTAACGTCAGCCACCTGCATGGGTCCGCCCCTGACCGAAAGTCCAGGGCGGTGCCAGGTTGACGAGCGAAGACACACGGGGAGCCCATCAGGGGCAAGCACGGCCGTGTGCGGCGCAGGATGCGCATGCTCGAAGGATGACGGGAACAGCGGGGCGGCATCGGGTGCCGTCCGGACCATTTGCTCAACGCATCGGCGCGTCCTCAGGGGAACGCCCAGCGGACAACTGCTGGCAAGCCGGTGCAGGCACTACGAAATGAAAGTCCTCGGGGGCGAGGCCTCGAAGGCCACACCCGCCCCGACTCGACAGGTCGGGGCGCTTGAAGGGCGGGTAACGACCGCAACGCCTTTTGCTCCGCGATGGAGCTGGCCAGGAGGCCACGGGAGCCCACAGTTGACTCCTCCCCTTCGATGGCGTCAACGGCCGACGACCGCACGCCCGTCGATTCCGTGCGCTTGCGGGTGGCACTTGAAATCGGGGTCTGAGGGTCACTTATTTTTCGGGCGACGACGACACCCGGGTGCAGCCTGCCATTGACGAGCAAATCTTTGGCCTCTGGGGCCGACCGGGACCAGTCCGGCGCTGGCGGGCATCCGCCGCCAGTTCAGCACATGGGGTTGATACCCGCGGTTTGAATGAGAGCGTAGTGACACACACGCAGCCTTGCCGGGCGATGGTGCTTTCAGATGTTAGCGAAACGTCTGTGCATCGTCGGTTCGCTGACAGCGGGCCGGACCCGATGCCGAAATCGGGCTCATTGAGTGGGGATTCCGTGTGGCGGGATCAGGTCGCCGTGTCGATGCTGATCGACCTCAACCCTGTCTCGGAGCCTTGTCATGGAATTGATCGTCAGAGCGGTGGATGTCGGATCCGGCAACACCAAGTTCGTCACGGCCGCAGCCGGTACCGACATCCGCTGCGCCAGTTTCCCCTCCGTCGCCTATCCGTCGAGCGACGACTCGCCGTCGTGGCCGGCGAGCGAGCGCAAGAAAACGGTGTGCATTCCCATCGGCCCGCTGTTCTACGAGGTCGGGCCGGATGTGAGCCTCGCCGCCGATACCTTCCGCGCCAAGCAACTGCACGACGAATACACCGAGACGCCCGAGTACATGGCGCTGCTGCGCGGGGCGCTCAGCATGATGAAGGTAAGCCGCATCGACTTGCTGGTGGTCGGCCTGCCGGTGGCGCTGTTCGCGGTCAAGAAGGCGGCGCTGGAGAAGGCCATGACCGGCCCGCACGATATCGGCGGCGGCAAGGCAGTGACGGTGGGCAAGGCGCTGGCCGTGGCCCAGCCGCAGGGGGCGCTGGTGCACTACGCCTCCGAGCACGAGAAGATGGCGGTGATCGGCAACGAGCAGAGCCTGATCATCGATCCCGGCTCGCGCACCTTCGACTGGCTGGTGGCTCGCGGCATGCGGCTCGTGCAGAAGCAGAGCTACTCGTTCAACCGCGGCATGTCCGACGTGCTGCGCTTGCTGGCGACCGAGATCACGAAAGACATCGGCTCGCCCTACCGCGACTACGACGCCATCGATCTGGCGCTGCGCACCGGCAAGCAGCCGATGATCTTCCAGAAGCCGTACGACATGAAGCGCCTGTTGCCCTTGGCCGAGACCGTCGCCGAGCAAGCGGTGTCGACCATGAAGGAATGGATCGAGGCGCCGCACAGCCTGCAGAACATCATCCTGGTTGGCGGCGGGGCGTTCCTGTTCCGCAAGGCGGTGAAGGCGGCGTTTCCGAAGCACCGCATCCATGAGGTGAAGGAACCGATGTTCGCCAATGTGCGAGGTTTTCAGCTGGCGGGGCAGAACTACGCGCGCAGTTCAATGGCAGCCACCGGGAAGGAGCGCGCCCAGGGCGTGTCGGGAGAGATTGAATGAGTACCGATCATGTGATGGATCCCAAGCCCATTCGTCTCGTCTTCGAACTGGCGCGGGCCGACCATCCGCGTCTGTATGACGAATTAATCCAGTTTCACAAGGGTACCAAGCGGGTCAATCGCCTGCGTGTGCTGGCTTACGATGGTTTGCTGGCGCAGAGCGGTGTCTTCGCCGGCATGGGACGCGGCTCGTCTCATGTGCCTGCCGCAAGCAGCGCGCAGGAGGGCAATGACGACATCACCAACGACCTCTTCGCGCCAGCGATCGACGCCTGAGCCGGCTATGGGCAAGCGATTGCGCCGGCCGGTGAGCGGCCGGATGGTCAGTGCTTCGGACCTGGCACAGATGGGACGCTGCGAACGGCTGGTGGTGTTCGAACATCTCCATGGAATCCGTCGCACGGCTGGGCAGCAGCGAGCCCGGGCACGCGGGCTGGTCGAGCATGAGCACTTCTATAGGGAAGGTTTGGCGGCTTCCGCGCAGGCCGCCCGGAAGGGGCGTTGCTTCATCGCCACCTGCGTGTTCGGCGAGGCCTGGCAGACGGAGGTGCTGCACCGGTTCAGGGACGAGGCGCTGCGACCGAGCGCTTGGGGACGCCGGGTGATCCGCCTCTACTATCGGGGGGCGCCTAGCATCTGCGTCATCCTGCGCCGATGGCCCCCGTTGCAGGTTCCTATGCGCATGGTCTTGGGGGCGATAGCGATCGGACTTCGCTGGTGGTCAGGCTTGCGTGGAGGCAGCAAGTGTCGGCGCTAGCGTGGGGCGTCGTTTGCGCCGTTGCCGTCGTAGGCTTCGCGCTGGTCATGGCGCGGTGGCGATCACTTGAGACCCATGCCGCATGGGCTGAGCGGGCCTCACGACCGGTAGCGCTGCGGGATGCCGAGTTGGTCTACATGGAAAGGCTGTTCCGAATTTCCACGCCCGTCGGGCTGGTGGCGAAACTTGACCGGGCATATCGGTTGCCATCCGGTCTGCTCGTGTTGGTGGAGTTCAAGACTCGCTGGAGCAACCGGCCCTTCCTATCGGACGTGATCCAGTTGTCCGCGCAGAGGGTAGCGGTGATGGGGCAAACGGGGCAGTCGGTGGCCTCCTACGGGTACGTGATCGTCAAGGCGCCGACCCCGCGAGCCTTTCCGACCGCGCATCGCGTCAAATTGATGACTGACGAACAGGTGGTGGCCTTGGTCAGGAGGCGGGAAGACGTTCTCGCAGGCCGCGTTCTGCCGCGCTGGTCATACTCTCAGAAGGCGTGCCCGATATGCGCGTTCCGAGCGAAATGCGACCATCCGCGTGTTTGAGGTAGCTCGACATTGTCTCTCCGCCAAATTGATTACGAATTCTAAATGGCCGGACGTCAGGGTCGTCAACTGGGATCGGGTGTCCTCGCCGCGCTGCGGGCCGCACCAACCCGGCGCTCAGCTCCTCGACGACCCCCCGTCCGCGCGCTCCTGCCCGTCGCGGGCGTTGCACTCAGGAAAGACGGTGGCAACGAGGCCGGCCCAGGTCTTCGCGCCGACCTCACCGGAAGAGCGAATCCCCAAGAGGCAAGCGCAGCGCGCAGGCACCGGCACCTGCTGGGGCTGTCGGGGATCTAAGCCGGACGGCCGCGATTCGGCAGAAGCGCGGGGCAGAGCCCACGAGCGCGGCGGCGGACGCCGAGGCCCCCGGAGAGGCTGACCACCTAGCCCGAAGCGCAGGCTAGTCTAGGGAGTTTCTAGGGAGTCTAGGGCCCTCGCGCTTATTTGCTGCGCAGTAAATATTCCTATCTGCATATTCGATACAATGCCCATATTTACTGGACAGTAAAAGAGGGCTTCGCGCCACGATGATGCTTGAGTCCCCCCTGACCGAACGGCAGTTGATCGCGCGCTTCGTTGATGCCCTGCGGGAGCTTGGTCTACTGCATCGAGCATGCACCGTAGGGGCTCGATTCAGTCGTCGCGGCCTTTGGCCGGGTGCTTGTGGGCAAGCATTCGGCAGTCATACGGGACGGACCCGAAGTCCTCAGGCGGCGCTTCGCCAATGATGCGGCGACCGAGGGCTACCGCAAGGACGGGCCGGTTTCGGTGGCAAAGTTCGAGCACGGAGAAGGGCTGGATGTCGAACTGCGCGAGGTCCGGGTGCTCAGGCAGCGCCGGGCCAGTGATCTCATCGACCGGCTGCTCGCCGGCATCGGGTACCCGGCCATGTCGAGCGATTGCCCATCCATGCGACAAGCCCCGACTGCGGCTCTATCCGAACTGCTCGCGAGCCCGCCCGGGATGGCTTGTGGGACGTCAACGATCACTCGTCGATGGGCCACGGCAGGCTCACTTGGTGAGCTTGCCGGATGTCAGCATTCAATGGTGACTGGACCGTGGTGCGCGCGGTCCTTCACTATGAATGCGACGCGCGAGGGGAGGTAGGCAGATGTCATCGATCAAGGGCGTAATGCTATTTCCCCTGGATGCAGAGAGCTACCGCCACCACGTGGCGCACAACACCTTCCTCGCCATGGTGAATTCTGGAACCCAGACGCCCGACTCCAGGCTGAAAAGCCCTCTGGCATCAACGTCTCGCTGGTCTCCAGCCCGACATTGTGCGAACGATTGCCGATGGAATTGGCAGAGGACACGATATGAGTCGGTCGGCACTCAACTTGGATGGCATATCGAACTTGAGCCTTATCGGGCTGTGGCGACTGCCTTGACAGAAGATCTCCATGCGTAGTCGAAACCTTTGCGGGAGACGCAAGAAGTGACCGGATTCACCACTGACTACGTCAACCAGATTGCCATCAATCTGCGCGATCGCTACAGGAGCGGTTTCCCAATCCTGAAGGAGCTCGTGCAGAACGCAGACGACGCCGGCGCAAAGTCCCTGGCGTTCGGGTTCCACGCTGGCCATGGCGCGGCAGCCGACCACATGCTGCTCAAGGGGCCGGCTCTTTGGGTGTTGAACGATGGGAGGTTCGAGGCAATCGATCGCCGCGCAATTCGCTCGTTTGGACTGAACGCCAAGGCGGGTGATTCCGGGGCGATCGGGAAGTTCGGTCTCGGCATGAAGAGTGTCTTCCACCTTTGCGAGAGCTTCTTCTACTTGGCAAGCCATGGAGGAGAGCTAAGCCACGACTTTCTGAACCCGTGGCGTGCGGAAGACTATGACTGCTCGGAGATGCACCAGCAGTGGGAGTCTGTCACAGACCAAGACTTGGGCAGCCTGGCGGCGGTGGCGCGAGCGCAACCCGAGGCGTCCAGCGGCCGAGATTGGTTCCTGTTGTGGGTTCCACTGCGGCAGCAATCGCATGTTCCCCGATCAGGTGAACGCCCCATGGCTGCAATCATCGAGCGGTATCCCGGTGAGAACCCCGCCGAGGACCTCGACTTTTTCTCGGATCCCCGCACCGATCAGCGCATCGGGGGGCTGTTGCCCCTTCTGCGCAACTTGAAGCAAGTGAGATTTGCTGGGGCGGACATGCGTGAACCGTTCACGGTGACTCTGGAATCGCACCCCTCGGATCAACGACTGGATCATGAGACCGACGACGTTCAGATCTCTGGCACTGTCAGGGATGATCGCCCACGCTCTGAACACATGCACTTCCTGGTTCGCCAGCGCGTCCCGGGTGCCGTTCTGCCCTTTGGCGCGCTACGCGCTACCAAGAGCTGGCCGACGTCAATGGTCATCACAAAGGCTGGGACCCGCGAGCCGAGACCCGACAAGGCGGTCGCCGAAGCTGCCGTGATGTTTGCTCATGCGGACAAGCGTGTCGGTCGACTGGACCTGCAGTGGGCCGTCTTCCTTCCGGCCGAGGAGCAGCGATTCAGCTACGAAGCCTGGATACCCGGCTCTTCGCGGGAATATCGAATCGTCCTGCACGGGCAATTCTTCGTCGACGCGGGTCGTCGGGGGATCGCCGACATGGACGCTTTGGACAAGCCTTGCGAGGTCTTGCCAGAAAGCCCCTCGCAGCATGTGGTGCTCAGGCAATGGAACCAGTCATTGGCGCAGCAAGCCGTGCTGCCTGAGTTCCTCCCGGGACTCTCGGAGTACGTCAAATCCGCTGGTCTGAAAGACGACGAGACTGCTGCGCTGACCCGCGCCATCGTGGAGTGCGCTGCGGCGGGCGATGCGGGGTCGCGCGTCGCGTTTTACCCGACGTTTCAGCAATTCATCTGCAAGCGCTTTGCCTGGATTCGACGGCTGTCGAAGTCAGGGTCGCGTTGGGAGCTCGTCGAGCCGGCCATTCAACCGGTGTTGTCCTTGCCAGCTCCACCGTTACACGATGCCGAGAGACCGTGGCGAGCTCTTCCTGGCCTGGCAGCTTTGAATGGGTATGCGTTTGCTGATGCAGCGGCCCCCTGTCTTGCGATCGGCCACGCCACTTGGGAGACGGGTCTTCTGCTTCGTGCCCTGAAGGGCATCGATGCGCAGATCCTGAAGAGCGGGACGGACCTCGAATATCTCGCCAACTTCCTGGAGATGGAGGCTGCGCGGTACGTCCGTACAGGCGACATCCAGGATGCACTGGTCGCCCTCTTGCGAACGTGTCTGCAGGCAGTACGTTTGGTCGATGTCCGCCAACACAGGAAGATTTTCAAGCGCATTGTTCAACTGTTGTCGCCCGACCGGATATTCGCATTCGGTCCGCAGGATCATGCTGCCAAAGGGGCAATACCTGAGGTGCTCTATCGAACGCTTTTGAACGCTTCGACCCGAGCGCTTCCGGTACCTGGCGATCTCGGTCCGGACGGCGTGACCGCGATCACGAGCGATGCAGACCTCGGTGCCTGGCTGGATGCCATGATGCGGCACGACTTGAGCGAATCGCACTCAGGCGGCGTCACCAAGACTCAACTTCTTGATGCTTCAGAACGCGTCATTCGAGCAGCTGGCGACGAGGCCAGGCAGATATCGCTACTGCGCCAATGCAGCCGCCTCAAGGTGCTTCGTGCCTACAAAGGCGCGGATGGCGACATCGAGGGCGTATCTCTGGCGGAATTGACCGAGTCCCATGGTCGCGGCTGGCTCTTCAAGATTTCCGATCCCAATCGGCCTTTGGGATTCGTCCAGAAACTGGCTCGCGCCCTCCCCGAGATCCGAGTGTTCGTGGTTCGCTCGACCGTCGCGTCGTATGTGGATGGGGTGAGAGGGGATGGCCTCGGCAGGATACCCAGTTCGGAAGACGCCGAGGCGCTGTTGCGCTCAGCGGGTGCACAGGCGACGCCGCCTCTGCTTGGCGACAACTGGCAGCGCGCCGACCTCCTCACGCTGGTGGCGACCGCAAAACTCGAGGATCCAATCGTCATCCGTGGCGTTCGATACCTGCTGCACGGATCGGCGGATCACTATCTTGGGAGCGATGTGCTCTGGAAGGATCCGGTCGGGCAGAAGTCGCCCTGGGTCAGGCTATGGCGAATGGTCGATGAGGCGCCGTGGCGTGTGCTGACCGACAGCCTGTGCAGTTCCATACCGGACAAGTGCGCACAGCCACTCAACGTCAAGGCTGTCGATGAGACCTCCGTGCTCAATCGACTTCGCGTGTGCAACGACTTCAGCCGGGTCGACGCGACTGAATTCACTTCCGAGGAGATCGATCTGCTGCTCGGCAGGGTTGTGGAGGAACACGCTTGGATGCGCCTGCCACTTCACCGGGACTTCAGTGGTGACCGCGGTGCGGTGCAGGGTGAATGTTTCTTGGGTCGAGATCCTGAACTCCCTGAAGGCCTGACTGTTGGCGTTCGGTTCATCGAACCATCCATCGATTCTGACCATTTGCGGCAGCAGAACCGATTCCTGCGGTCCTGGGGCGCAACGACCGCCGCGTCGGTCGTCTTGAAAGCAGCGAACCCCGTTCAGCATTGGCGGTACCTGATGGACCTTTTGGGCGCGCATCGGACTCTTGCTGAGCGACTGCCGCAGGCCTGGATTGAAGCGGCATGGTTGCCGCTTGAGACCGGTGACGCAATTGCGTTGAACAGTCTCATCCGCATAAGCAATCTCGACGCTGAAATCAGAGACCTCGCACGCCGATGTGACTATGCATACGCCGGTCCGGACGACTTGTCCTCCGAACTCCGGGCTCACCCCGCCTTCCCGGCACTTCTGGCTCAAGTCAGCAGTGGGGAAGAAGCGTTACCGGTTCTGGGGCAGTTGATGTCCGAGGCCGGCCTCTCGATTGGTCGGGCAGCACGTTCCGGCTATCGCGATTTGCAGCAATACATGTCCACTTTGGTCTCCATCGACCTTCTGCCTGCATGGGGAATTCTTGAGCGGGTGACGGTCGCAACCTCGATCGATGCGGTCGAGAAGCATCTGGTGCCCGAGGTTGCCAAACAGCTATCTGCAGACATCTGCCGGAGGACGCTGACCCAGATTCCCGAACTGGGACTGAGTGCGCCCGTGCGCGAGGTCTTCGGTATTTACTTGCGTGAATGGCGTGCCAGCGCTCCGGACTCGGAACTCCGCAAGGCGCTTTCGGAACTCCGGCTGCTGAGCAAGGCCGGAACATGGGTGCACGCCGCCGAACTCGTGGCTGGCGTGCATGGCGTGATGCCTGAGCTTGTCGTGAGCGACGGGCAGTTCGAATCCTTGGGCGGAATCGCTGTTGATAATCGTTCGACGCCAACGCTTGAGCCGGCCGACGTGCCGGCCGAAGAGGGTGGCGCTGCGCAGGAGCAACTACTGCAGTCGCTTGAGGAGTACTTCGAGCCTTTGGTGTCCAGCAGCGTCAAGCCTGCTGCGGGTGCCGTTATCGGTCTCTTCGGAGAACGAGTTGCCTCTCTCGCGAAGAGTTGGCTCGACCCCATTGCATACGTGGACTATCTCGCCAAACTTGGTTGGCGAGATCCAGGCCACGAGGACGGCTTTGACCGGCGGGTGAAGTGGATGGGCAACAAGACCCTGGCCCAAGCGCTCAGGACGCTGACGATCCGTCTCGCCGTTTTGAGCGGCAACCATGTGAGCGCGAAGTCGTTGACTGGGGCCGCAGTGCAGGTTCGGATTGCACCGGTCGATGAGCTCCAGACCTTGTTCGTCATGACGGACCGCTGGCAGGGGTTCACCTGTCGGGTGCATATGCGCCCAGCGACCGTGCTCCTGGACAAGGAGCCCCAGCAGCAGCGCGACATCCTGATGCGGACGGGGGAATCGCTTCTCAAGGATCTCTATAACCAGCAGCACGCCAACCTCTCCGAGCTGTTTGCCCTTGCCGACGAGGCGGATCAGGTCACGCTGGACGTGGCTCGAAGCCTGATCCTGGAAGGGCTTCCGCAGTCCTTGCGTTCATTGCCCGGTATCGGAAAGAACAAGAAGTTGGCGCAGGCGCTGGCGAGCCTGGACGCAGCGAGACGCGGTGCCGCCAGCGCCAAGCGGGCGGGCCGTAGCAGTGCTGGCGCAGCAGCAAATCTTGAAAATGCGCTCGCGGACCTTGCCGCGCTGGTCGAATCTGACGAAGAAGTACAGGGCGCTGTACTGGCTGGCATCAAGGCTCGGGTCACGCACAACCAGTACGAGGTGGCCAGCATCCCGTTCGAGGTTTTTCAAAACGCCGATGATGCCGTCATCGAGATGCAGTATCTGCAGAAGGCCGACGGACGCCTGGAGTTCGACGCGGAGGCTATTGGCCGCTTCGTCATGCAGTCGTCCGACCAAACGATCCGCTTCGCCCACTGGGGTCGCCCGATCAACTACGCTGGTCGTTTGGCCAGCTACAAGGCGGAGTTCGCGAACGACCTCGAACGCATGCTGATGCTGGGTGCGTCGGCGAAGGACGAAGACGAGGGAGTCACCGGCAAGTTCGGACTTGGATTCAAGAGCGTGTTGCTCGCATCGAGCACGCCTCGCATCTGGAGCGGTGACCTATGCTTTGACGTGGTGGCGGGATGCCTTCCCCGCAAGTGGAAGGCGAGTTCGGCAACGAAACAGTTCCAGCAAGCGGTGCAGACACCCAGCCAGCGCGCGCTGCGTGGAACGCTCATCGAATTGCCACTCGATTCGCGGGGTGCTGCCGCTGAGGTGACGGAGCGGTTCGCGGCCCTGGCTGGACTTCTGCCAGTCTTCGCACGGAGGCTTCGTTGCGTCGTGGTCGGTGAGGAGCCTCACACCTGGCAACCCCGGATCCTTCGGCTGGGCAGTGGCAGGCAGATCGAGACCGGATCAGTGGCGCTTCCCGTCGAGGGCGGGCGGGTCCACTCGGGAATCCTGGTGTTCAGAGCCGTTTCTGGCAGTGTTGTTCTCCGGATTGGAGCTGGCGGTATCGAGGAATTCGACCGCAAAGCGCAACCTGCTGTTCCAGGCTCCTGGGTGACAGCGCCGACCCGCGGAACGCCCGCCCGCGGCGTTCTGTTGAACGCGCCCTTTCAGATCGACACGGGTCGCGCAACGCTGGCTCTTGGAAAGTCAGCCACCCAGATCAACACGACCCTGACGCGGACACTCGCGAACGAAGTCTCACCGGTCCTGATTGACTTGCAAACCGAGTCGAAGTCGAACTGGCCTGTACTGGCGGCCGCGTTGGGCTGTTCGCCGTCGGTTTCGCCGGCCGGTTTTTGGTACGGTCTATGGGAGAAGCTCCTCGGCGAGCCTCCTGAGCAGGATTCTGCGATGGACGTGCGCCTTCTCGACACATTCGCCTGCAGCGTTGTCCGCACTGTCGTTGAGCGGACTGGTCGGATTCCAAACGGACTGAAAGGGGACGGTGCAGCCTTGGCCGAGGTCGAGAGTCTCTGCTTGTCGGTCAATCTGGGCTACTTGGCGAACGTCGTCCCCGCTCTGCTCCGGTGGGAACTGTTCGTCGACAAGTACCCCGTTGAAGGATGGTGTGCCGACCAAGTTCGCGGATGGCTGCAGCGCTCCGGTTTGGCAGAGGACGAGAGCATTCCGTCGCTCGGCTTGGCTCAGGTCGTGGGGACTTTCGATTGCGGTCACTTGCCACCGACTGAAGTGGCCAACCTGGCCGAGATCCTCCGTGTCTGGCCAAGCAATCTGGGCGAGCCCTACAGGTGGCGCGCCGAGATGGCCTCGCTATCACTGCGCTCCCGTGCCGGCACCTGGGTTCCCGCAAAGGCTTTGATTCGAGGACATGGGCCAGAAGACCAACTCCTGAGCAGATTCGCGCCGGACAAGGCGGTTCTACACCTCGACTACGCCGCTGATTCCCCGGCGTTTCGTATCGTCGAGCAATACCTGCCCGTCTGGAGCGATGACTCATCCATGCTTGCGGGCTGGTGTATGACGGCCACCGGCGATGACCCCCAGGGCGCTGCCGCCACATGGCTGGCGCGCAATATCTACGGCCCCATCATCGAACTGATTCGAGCGCGGCATCACCTGGGCGGATGGCTCTTCGAGTTGACGGAGGATTCACCTGCCTTGAGTGGGCTGTCGACAGAAGAAAAGCGACTACTGCTGACCAAGCTCGGGCTGGCGGCGAACGACCAAGAAGACTTTCCTGACCTATCGCCGAGTCTCGACCTGGCCTCGATTCATGGCTGGTGGTCTGAGAACGGTACGAAGTGGCTGGCCGAGTTCGACCGCAAATTCTGGCCAGCGAGCGTCGATCGAAATGCCCTCAGAGAAGAGGAGCCTCACGATAGAACTGCTTGGATGACGCTTTTCAGCATGGGTCTGTTCCGCCGATACGGTCGCGTCACGGACCAGCAGCATCGTGGTTTCCTCGATTTTCTGGGTAGCAAAGGCTGGTGGCAGACGATCTGCGAGGTGCATCCCGACGTCGGCGCAGAGGCCTGGATGGACATCCTACGGGCCTACGGTGAGGGGCAGCAGACTGACACGCTTTTCGAACTGTGGATGGACAGCTTTCCGAGGCTGTATCGGATTGCTCGATGGCTCGACACCTACGTTCACCTGTTTCAGACGCTGGATCGCCGCGACTCGAAACTGGCCAAATTTCTGCTGTCGCCAGCGTCGGACCCCAGTCTCAGTGGCTCCGGCATTGAGGCGCCAACCTTGAGCGGCATGCTTAGGCTGGGCCAACACCTGGTCATTCGGGAGTTGCTTCGTCTTGAGGTCCTGTCCTCGGATGTTGCGCGCGAACTAGCCTTTGCTCCAACAAGTGCGGTGCTCGAGCTGATGGCTCGACTTGGGCACACCGATCTCCGGTCCAGCAGCGACATCTACAGTGTCCTGGTGTCAGAGCTGGGCGAGGAGGAGGCGTGCTTTTCGGGAGCCTATGACATTCCGCTTCAACTCGTTGCGACCAACGAGGCGGCGCGCCGCGAAGCTGAGCGATGGGCAGAGCACGGATCGTTCGTGGAATCCGACGAAGCCGCAGAACAGGAGGAGCAACTGTGACGACCAATGGCACGACCTATCAGGCAAATGCCTTGGTGCTTCACGCACGGCACGGACAAGGCACCGTGCTACTCACGGACCGAGACACGACTGTCGTCCGATTTGCTCACGGCATCGAGCAGGTCTTCACCAAAGAATTGACCCCGGTCGCCTCAGTATCCGAGGCGCTGAGAAAAGGGCAACTAGCACCCTCGCTTGAAGTGGCCGCGCGGGTCCAGGCCGAGGTGATCACATCTGTGAATGCGGCTTGGGGCGTGTTTACGAGGTCGCGCATTTCGCTACTCCCACATCAGCTATGGGTTTGCCATCGTGCGCTGCGTTCTTGGCCGATGCGTCTGCTGATCGCTGACGACGTCGGCATGGGTAAGACGATCGAAGCCGGCCTGCTGCTTTGGCCCTTGCTTGCAAGCAGAAAGGTACAGCGGGTGTTGATTTTTTGCCCGGCCAAGCTGGTCGGTCAATGGCAGATGCGACTGAAGCGGATGTTCGACATCCGGGCAGCCACGTATCACACGGATCTGGACACGGATCGAACCGACTTCTGGGGCATTCACCAGATCGTTGTCGCCTCGTTGCCAACCCTGCGCGCGGACCGCAATGGACGCCATAACCGCCTGCTCGATGCGCCGGTCTGGGACATAGTGGTCATCGACGAGGCTCATCACCTCAACGCTGATGAGGAAACCGGAAAGACCCTCGGCTTCGAGCTGGTTGAAAAGCTGAACAAGGCTGGCAAGGTCACCTCCTGCGTGCTCTTTACGGGCACGCCACATCGAGGGAAGAACTTTGGGTTCTGGTCGCTGATGAGTCTGCTCGATGCCGAGGTGTTCGGTCCCAAGACGAACGAAGGCGGCATGCTTCAGGCCCTTCCAAGATTCCTGATCCGGAACGCCAAACAGAAGGCAACTGACATGAAGGGCCAGCGGCTGTTCAAGCCAGTGGTCCAGTACCCCGAGACATTCACGTACTCGCCGCCCGAAGAGACCTTCTATGAACTGATGTCCGAGTTCATCCTGGCGGGCAAGGCATACGCGACGTCGCTCAGTCGAACTGAGGGCGGGCAAGTGATGCTTGTCCTGATTGCGCTTCAGAAACTCGCATCGAGTTCCATTGCGGCAGTTGTCGCCGCGCTTCAGACGCGGATCAAGCGTCTCGGGGCGGAGGCTGCCAAGTCCAAGTCCGAGCTTGCATCCATTGATGAAGGTGAGGGAGACGAGGCCCAGAAGGCCTTGCAGCGCTGGCTACGTGATGAAAAGCAGGCTCGTCTTCGCTTGATGGAGGATGAGGGGCGATACCTTGTCGACCTCATTGCCGCGGCGGGTCAGGTGACGTCGGAGACACGAATCGTCCGAATCATCGAGGTCATCAAACAACGGTTTGCCAACGAGCCCGTGCTGCTGTTTACCGAGTACAAGCGGACCCAGGCGCTCGTCATCAGTGCCTTGATGGCGGAGTTTGGCCAAGGGGCGGTGGGATTCATGAATGGGGACGACCGGCTGGAAGGCATCAGGCTGTCAGACGGTCGACTGACTCAGCTGGCGGGACGCCGTGAGGACATGTGCGATGCCTTCAATGCTGGGCGCATTCGATTCCTAGTGTCGACGGAGGCTGGTGGCGAAGGCATCGACTTGCAAGAGCGATGCAGTGCTTTGATCCACGTCGACTTGCCCTGGAACCCCATGCGACTGCACCAACGCGTCGGTCGCCTCAACCGCTACGGGCAGCAGCGTCCAGTCGAAGTGGTGTCGCTCAGGAACCCGGACACGGTCGAAGCGATGATCTGGCAGAAGCTTGAGCAAAAGCTCAATAGCATCATGCGTGCGCTCGGATCCGCGATGGACGAGCCTGAGGACCTGATGCAGCTCGTCTTGGGCATGAGTGGTGAGAGCCTGTTCGACGACCTCTTCTCCGGCGCGATCAGCGTGAAGCGTGAGAAGCTCGACGCTTGGTTCGACAACACGACTGGAACGCTGGGCGGTGAGTCGGCGATACAGACAGTTCGCGACCTCATCGGTCATGCGGAGAGCTTCGATCTATCGGATCTGAAGGACGTCCCGCCAGTCGATCTGCCGGACCTCATGCCATTCTTCCAGAATGTTTTAGCCCTGAACCGCCGCCGGCCGAAGGTGGAGGGCACCTCGCTGTCCTTCAGGACGCCCGAAGATTGGCTCACCAGCCACGCCATTCGCAAGTCCTATGACAACTTGGTCTTCGATCGGAAGGCACCGGTTCAGGCGGACTTGATGGGCATAGGACATCCGCTGCTTGAGAAGGCGCTGCATCAGGCCGAGCGTTTGGCTGGAACAGTTTGTGCCGTCGATGGCCTCGACGATCCGATGATGGTGGTTGACGTCTCGAGCAGAGTGACCGATGTGGCAACACAGTCGCGGCGAGCCATTGTCGGGATCACAGGCGCCATCGGCAGCTTCAGGCTGCTTCGCGACTGGGAGGTGCTTCGCACTTTGAACCGCTGCAACCTCAAATCGGAGCCCACGGATGGCACGTTTGACACCGAAGCCCTCACGGGTTGGCGAAGCTCGGCAATGTCTGCGCTCAACGACTTGCTGGATACCGTGGATCTCCAGTTCGGATCCAGGGTCGTGAAGGAGTCTGCCTTGGTCTGGCCCACCGCTAAATGAATCGACTTTCGGTTCAGAAGCCAGATTGGCTCGCATCCACATATGCTCAATTGCGCTACAAACTACCACGACGACCTGTTTAGCCGCTTAATCGGTGGTGGTGTCCCGCTGCCGGTCGCCGTCGAGCGAGTCGCGGGCGCCTACCTAGACGGAAAGCCGCTGCTGGTCGGTAAGAGGAAGCTCACGAAGAAGGAGCGCGACAGCCTCTTCTGGTCCAGTAACGTGGTGAAGGAATGCCTGCCGGACTCGTGGAACGCGGAGGCCATGGTGCTCGCCCTGGCGCGATACCTAGGCCAGGAGTCTGTCGCTGCTGAAGGATTGGTCACTCGCGTGGCTCGCGAAGCGCCTGACGCGTTGACTCGCGCGGTCAGGTACTCCGCGCTGGTTCTGAAATCACACTCCCCGCGACGAGCTGAACTGGACCGCGCCGCGTCCGAAAGCGAGGCCGTGGCCAAGCTGTGCCGCGTGCTCGACCTGTTTGTGCTGGCGCATCGGGAACGGATCGCGGCCGTGGAAGTGCAGAAGGCGCGGCTGGCGGGGTTGTCGGTCTTCGACCTCCTGATCTATGCGAGCCTCTATGCCTTCGAGGTTCTGGTTCCAAGGGACTTCGAAGCAAAGGCACCTATACCTCCCGCAGGTGCTGATCTCCAACTCGCATGGGATGCTCTCAACGATCTGCTTGCGTGGAAGCTCGCCGGCGCCAGCATCTCGTCTCTGAAGCTGGCTGACGACAGCATTGGGAAGTCGGTCGCACGGCATCTTCGCCCGATCCTGTTCGAATCCGGTACGGCGAACTCCAGGGAGGCCGTTCGGAGTCTGCGCGCCCTTCACGCGCTGATGGACGCACAGATCGAGTTGAACGAGTTCATCTCCAGGTCGGCCGAAGCCTTCTGCTACGACGAAGGCATTCGGTTCGAGCGGCGAGGCGATCGGCTCGAGATCGTCGAGACGGATCCGGCCGCGCGGGCTGCGTGGCAAGACGACGGGCGGAAGCTTGAACGTCTGCATAGCTACTGGTTCCATCGTGCGATCGAAGCGTTCGTCGAGTACGTCGCATCCGATCCGGCCAGGTGGGAGATCGGTCGTCCGGAGAATGCGGACGCCAATCGTTTGGCCTGGTTGCGAGCGCTGCAAGCGCAGCTTCGCTTGCGTGAGGCGTACGGTGTTGCCGACGAAGTGACTTCCGAGTCCGGAGACACCGTCGATCTCTTCCGGGCGCTGCTGTCGCTGGACTTGATGTCGGCCTTCTTCCAGCGGGACTTCCTGGCAGCCTTTGCGGATCGCCTTGATGCATCGGGCGACTGGGTCGCAGCGCTGCAGCGTCTGACCATGGACGGCCTGCGCGAAGGGCTTCAGAACCGGCTGCCGCTCACTTGGTCAGATCGGGACTCGAAGGTGACCAACATTACTGGGTGGACCATCACGGCATCTGAGCCAAGAGGCAACCCAAGAATGGCATCCGCGATCCTGGACTTCTGGACCTACGACATGGTCGCGATGGCAGAACGCCTCCAGCGCAAGGAGCCTGGTCTTCAGCCCCATCTGTTCGAGCGACCGGTTCTCAAGTTCGGAGCTACGCTGGTTCAGTTGCCATGGATCGTTGGCCTGCAGAACAACAGTTCGGCTGCGATCAACAATCTGAGGCGACTCGGCGCACGACGAGGGCAAGCTCGGGACGAGGCGCAACGGATTGAGTCAGGCCTGGCACAGCTATTCGAGACGCGGGGATTCAAGACGCTGCTCAACTGGAAGCCACCGCGCGACGTGGACGACCCTGGCGAGGTAGACCTGATCGCCACCGTCGGCCAACATCTGTTCATCATCGAGGTGAAGTCGACGTTCTTGCGACGCTCTCAGCGGGAGGCATGGCTGCACGCCACCAGCACGCTTCGCAAGGCAGGCCATCAGCTTCGCCGCAAGGTCGAAGCGGTGTCGCGGGCAATCGCCTCGGATCCCGAGCTACGCGCCTTGCTCGACTTGAACGAGGATAGTGTCCCAACTCGCCATCACGGTTGGATCGCCGACACATCCATCGAATGCGACCACCAGCGCTTCTCTGGCTTCCTGAAGGTCTCAGTCGAAGAGTTGTTGATCGTGCTTCGCGATGATCGTCACCTCTTGAACGACCCCGAAGGTTTGCTCGCCGGGAACTACAGGGCGGACCAGTCCCTTGAAGCCGAAACGAGCAACTCTGCCTGGACTTTGTATCCTGACGGGTTCAGTGCAGAGCGATTCATTGAGGTGATCGAGACGGAGGCTGTTTGGGATCTACGCGATCGAACTCACCGTTGGCGAAGTCCGTTGGCATCGTGACGGTAAAAAATGAGTGAAAAAGTGAAGTGAGACAATAACCTATGGCGCTTGATGGCGGGGCCGCGGTTTGGACGTGCGTCGATGGTGTTGATAAGCCGTCATTGGAGTCGATAGACCTCGATAGATCTCGAAAGATCGCTTTCGGCCGAATCGCCCGCAAACCCGCGCCAATGCTGGTGTCTAACACCTTGACGGTAAAAATGACGGTAAAAATCGATAACGCAACCACGGGTAGGGGGCTGGATACAACGTGTCGCCAAAGTCGCTGCACTTGGGCGCCATGTCCGAACTGCATCGACAAGTTTCGGACACCACGGGAGTTTTCAATGGGCAGGCGCGACACGCACATGGGCTCCCCGTTGGTTGTGTGGTGTCATGGCTTCGCTGCCTGATTCACCCGTTCTTGAATGTCGCTGCAGACCTGCATGAGTTGATCGAAAGCGAGCGCTTCGCCGAGCATCATGCCGTCGCCAATCATGGCCGCATAGTCTTCTTGTAATGCATCGCGC
>Ga0209175_10000381_pt1 | contig 27584 bp, 23 predicted proteins | sample JI91814C2DNA_FD_187506 | JGI IMG/M metagenome (GOLD analysis project Ga0209175, IMG submission 187506) | Wastewater effluent complex algal communities from Wisconsin, to seasonally profile nutrient transformation and Carbon sequestration -... | ecosystem: Engineered > WWTP > Effluent > Algae...
AGAGTTTTAGGGCAAAAGACTAATTAAATTAGTTTTGCGGTTAAAGACTTCTTGGCGTTTTTCGGTTAAAGACTTTTAGGGTCGCTCACAAACTTGTGACTGTCTATTAAAGTTCTGGATTAGCGAACATAATCATTTTAAAAGCCTCTTGTATAGCTTTTTTTATGAACTAGTGTTTAATTATGAATATCTGTCCCATGATAAACTATATGAATCGCCATGTACTCCGTTTTGTTCCAAGGCCTTGACACCGTAACCTTAACACTCAATTGCGTTAATACCAGTCCCCGCAACTATCACCTACTTTGGTCCTTTCCACTTAACGAATACCACTGTAGTAGCAACGAGCACCAATAGTCCAAAAATACTTGCTTCCAGCCCAAACATGCCACCTGTAAGCCAATTGGGGCTGTTGCTAAATATTGGCTTAAATAGACTGGTACTATTTTCCCCGCTTACACCAAAGCCAAGAATGACACCCTGCGTAAGATTCGCCATAAAGTGTAAGCCAATTGGCAGCGCAAGGTTTTTTGTTTTTAAATAAGCCATTCCAAATAATAAGGAAGCAATAAATATATTGATGGAGGCAAGGAAGCTTGTAAATCCTGTCATTCCAGGATTATTCAAATGCGTTAGCAAAAACAAACCACCAAGTAATAGTTGCGCGGGCCACTTCCCGAAAGCATCAATTAATCGTTGAAATATAAATCCTCTGAATAACAACTCTTCTGCAAATGCGACACTTGCCATCAAAGCAATGCCAGGGATGATACTAAAAAATGAAAGAGTATTTAGCTGCCAATGAACATACCCGAATACTGTTAACGTGAGGGCTGGCAGAATCATTAAAACAGCCCCAATCCCTAACCCAATAAAAAATTCCTTGAACCAATTTAAATTGATTTTACCTAACCATTCCGTTTGCGGTTTACGCCTGAGCAATTGACAAACGACTGTTACGATCAAAATAATAATTGCCTGTTGCCAGATCTCTATTTCAAAATCATAGTAGTCTGCCAGGAAGATTAATGGAAAAAGAAGTGCAGAAAGGATCAGAAAGAAAATAATAACCCACCAGATATTTCGGATTTTTGATTCCCCGTTTGTGAAAACGGTCGACAGTATTCTGCTCATAGTTTTTCCTGCTATCGTTAATGTTGCAGTACGCTGATTGCTATATTTCCTTTTTTGCGGAATGATTCTGCATAAGCATGTGCTTCCCGTATTTGTTCCAGTGGATATCGCCTGTCGATCACAGTTTTTAGTTTTTCAGATTCAATCAGCTCCTTCAACACCATCAGATCATCCGGATTTGACTTTGGAGATCCCGTTACGGAGACATATTTTCCACCTGGTTTTAACAAATGCCTGGATGCGGGCCGAGATGTTTTGCCAACGGCATCAAAAATGATATTAAACCGCTTTTCTGTTTTTGTAAAATCTTCTTTCGTATAGTCAATTACGAAATCGGCCCCAAGTGATTGTACCATACTGACATTGGTCGAGCTGCATACTGCTGTAACGTCAGCCTCAAAAGACTTCGCGATCTGCACGGCAAAAGTCCCCACACTTCCCGAGGCTCCATAAATCAGTACATTATCCCCCGTTTTTAATCCAGCTTGTTTTAAAAGTCGTAATGCAGTAAGGCCACCTACGGGAACTGTTGCAGCTTCTTCGAAGGTCATGTTCGAAGGTTTCAGGGCAATCATATTATTTTCGGTAAGGCATTTATACTCAGCATACGCCCCGAAAGTGAACCCGCAATCTGCGAAAACTTCATCACCTTTTCTGAATGCTTTCACCTTGCTGCCTATCTCTTCGACAACTCCGGCTAGTTCAAACCCTAGTATTTTGACTCGTGAAGGTCGGAAGAGGCCACCGAAAATACGAACAAGAAATGGGTCCGCCTTCCGCATCCGCCAATCTCCAGCTGTTACGGTTGTCGAATATATTTTCACCAATACCTGGTTGGCCTTAGGTACTGGCTTTACAACATCCGTTAACTCAAGAACATCGGGCGTCCCGTATCTTCTATAAACGACCGCTTTCATTTTTTGGATAACCATACCTTTACTTGTTAAAAGCTGTTGATGCGATATTTAACAAAATTGAACATTTAATCTTTAACATGGCTACAAAATGGACTTTGCTTGAACTATTGCTTCATTCTGTTCGCCCTGATCAATAACAGGCATTTGCCTGAATCCTTTAACTACTAACCACACACCTAGTGTAAATTCAAATACAGCGACCCCTAAAGCGAACAACGCTGTTAGTGGGGCGCGCTGTTCGAGAACATCAAACAAGACTGCAACATCACCTGCAATGAGGGCGAACGATCCAAAAATACCAATTAGAGAAAGAAAGCGCGGAACCAAACGCGACTGGTACAATAAAAACCCCAACAATAGATCATTTACAGCAGGCATAAAGCTCTGGCCGATAAGAAAAATTCGTTCATACAAGGTTGCGAGGGCATAACCGGTTACATCAGCGTCATGACCGAGATTGGCCTTCTTCAACGTAGTAAGTGTCAGTAAGAATGCAACACCTACAAAAATAGTCGCTGCCTCAAGGGTTCGTGACGCTACAAAACCAAGTGCACTTGCCTCGTGCTGCTTTTTAAGCACTGGGTAAAGCACTACGGCAGTACCAATACAACCTAGCGCTACAATTATTTCCAGTATGCAACCGATAATCACTGGGGTAGTTGGCGCAAAGCCACTGATATAATCAATAGCACGAACGGGAGCATACAAAGAAAGTGTCGGGATTGAAACAAACGTAATCAGATAGATGATACCAGCGAACAACGCAGTTTTTCGCATCGGACTCATACCCGTGGCGGCTGAAGAGTTTATTTGTGAGTTCATTATATCGTTATTAGAAATCATAATAAAAGTCTTTATAGATCAGAACTGAACAACACTTATTCTACTTCACGTTTCCGTGATTTATAAATCAGAACCGTGACATTAATGGTTCTACTATAGAGATCAGCAGATCTTGAAACACTAGTCATACCGTGCGTATAACGAAAGTCAACAGCAAGTTTTCTTTTCTTCAGTTTAAACTCATACCCGGCCCCAGCTTGCATCCCAGTTTCCCATCTTGTGAAATCATCAGCTTCTCTGCCAAAGGAAATTGATTCAGATGACTCTGATTCAGATTTCTTACCTGAAAAAATATAGTTGGCATATGGTCCAGTATTAAAATAAAATCCACCAACATGTATTCGTGCTAGCACAGGAATTTCTGCTGTGTAAAGTCTTAACGTGGATCCAACTTCATTAAGCGGATTACCACCTGTCAGCCTTCCGCCTTTGCTGATAAAATACGCTTCAGACAAAATTGAAAAGTTCTTTGTGATACCAGCTTGCCATGAAAGCCCTGCCTGAAGTCCGCGTACATTCTTACTGTAATGCTTAAGTGAACTATTCATTTCGCCATAGTTCAGTTTTGAGTTCACCATATTTATTAATATGGCAACATGTGAATCTTGTGCATAAGAAATTTTTACTGTGGTAACCAGCAAGAATAAACTCATTGCAGCTACCTGAATTGTAATTAACTTTTTCATTTTGGTTTTAAGGGTTTAAAATTTGGTTTATTAAAATGATTCTAGAATCATGTCTTTATTAAGTGTAATCGCTGTTGTTGTTCCCATCGCAATCGCATTAGCGACCGTACGCATTCTGGTAACATTGTCTCCGCAAGCGTATATTCCTGGAACAGTTGTATGTTGCCCCGCATCAACCTTGATGTAGCCGTCATCGGTCATCTCACAGCCCAACACACTTGGTAAATCGTTGCTCTGTTTAAATGGAGGTCGCGTGTAAACGGTTTTAACTGTGGCTGTATTACCATTGGAAAATGTGATTCCTTCAAGGTGGCCGTTGGTGTGCTTCAGGAAGTCAATTCGTTCTTCTACGATTCCAATGTTATGCGACCTAAGTTTTGATGTCTGTTCACGGGTTAGCGTTGATGGACCATTGGTATAGATCGTCAGGTTCGATGTCCAGTTTGAAATGAGACTTCCAAAATCAAATGCATAGTCTCCATTGCCTAGGATGCCGGTTTGTGTGTCACGAACCTCATAGCCATGACAGTAAGGACAGTGTAGAACTGATTTCCCCCAGCATTCACTGAAGCCCCGCACTTCGGGCATAATATCAACGATCCCAGTTGCGAAAATTAATTTTGACGCGCGGTAGGATGAGCCATCCGCAAGTACAACATCAAACTCTTTTCCGGCTCGTTCAGCGCTCATCACAAGTCCAGTAATCCTTTTTACAGTACTATACTCATCAACCTGTTGCTTTGCGATTACCGCTATTTCAGCAGGACTTCTTCCATCATGTGTAAGGAAGTTGTGCGATTGTGGAGTAAACCGATTCGCTGGCTGACCACTATCGATAACCAATACGCTACGCAACGCGCGACCTAAGCCCATACCTGCTGCGAGTCCAGCGTAACTTCCTCCGATTATTATCACATCGAATTTCTGAGTATTCATTTTTTTCTTTCCTTTTAGGTGAGGTAGATTGAATGGAAAAGCTAAGGCCATCAAAGACCCGCAATGCTGAAGGAAACTTCTTCTTGTGAGCGATGATGGCTTTTTCTTTTCCATATGATTATTTTTCGTTTTTGTTACCAGGGGACACAAAACGAATTAATGTGTCCACCAGGGGAACGCCTACAAAAACAATCCACGGTACAAGAGAAATCGTTAGAAGGAAAGTGCGCTGATACAGCGGCAACGGTGATAGTAAATCACCAAACAGAAAGAGAAATAAGGTAATTGACGGGTAGATTACAGCCCATATTTTCAGGGATGCAATCAGTTTCATTTTTGTTTTCATGCTGATTACTTTTTGAAATAATTATGATACAAATGTATTTCAGCCAGCAACCAGCCAGATAGGACAAAAATTAAGTCGAATAGGATTTACCTTGAATTCGTCCGGAAGGCATCGGGCGATGTTCCGGTGTTCTTTTTAAAGAATCGGATAAAATAAGACGGATCTTCATAGCCAAGGTGCCAGGCAACTTGGTTGACTTGATCGGTTGTTGCCAGCAGATGGCGTTTAGCCTCAAGAATGATATATTCGTTAATTACATCCGAGGGGGTCTTCGCAAGAATTCCCTTTGTTATGGCGCTCAACTGATATGCTGAAAGATTCAACATCTCTGCATAGTCAGACACTTGCTTCTTTGACGCAACGTGCTTTTCAATAAGCTCCATGAATTCATCCATACGTTCCTGTTCATAGGAATTGCTATTGGCTGCAGATGGATCAGACTGTTGGCGGTTTCGCAGGAACTCTATAAAGAAGATGTCGAGTTGCGCCCGTATCACTTCGTTGTATCCCACGTTCGCATCCTTATACTCCTGATAGATATAGTCCAATATAGAATGAAGTTTACCAAAGGATGTTTTGCCCACTTTACAAGAGTTTGTTGCCGTGGCCTTACGCAATACCTGGCTGGTTCCCCGATCACTTAGATGATAAAACTCCATATTGAACTCCATGAGGTAGCCGGTGCTTCCAGCCTTTAACTCCAGTTGATGTACCTGGCCCGGGCGCATGATAAACACGCAATTATTACCAACTTTATGAGGCACAAAGTCAATTATGTGATTCCCCTTACCCTCCTTCAAAACAAGAACAAAAAAGAAGTTGTGCCGATGGGTGTCCTGAAGCATATCCTTACCGCCAAGGATCGTTGCTACCTCGCGAATTCTGAAAGTCTGGGAAATCTTCGGTTCGCTCGAGGTTGGGGTAATCTCTCTGATCGGAATTGTTTTCATTCGCGTCTGGCAGCTAGACTAGTTCAATGTACATAATTTTCAACTAGCATTATTAGGGGAGAATCGGAGTAAGTAGTGAATCAGGGAACGATTGGCTAATCAAAATCAGAAATTAATTCGATAATTAATACGTACTCCTAACCAGTTCAAAGTATACCGAGCTTAATTGCAGAGTAGCGTTAAATCGAAGGAAATAGCTCCAAGCTTTATTCTTTGAAGCAAAATACGAGGTTCCTAACTTCATTAAACTACAGTTTTGAACTTTAATCCATTGTATCAGAACTATTATCTTTACTGTAATGCGATCAGTAAATCAATCGGTATCCAGGAGATCGTGGAGGCGGATTATTAAATACCTCTTGTTAGGAGCGACCGCTCTATTTATTGTTTTTACCCTAACGGCCTGGATTGTTTTTGAAAAAAAGAATCAATGGCTTTTACAGGAGCTTCAGACGTCAGTTAATGAATCTTTGTCGGGTCAGGTGAAAATCCGGTCAATGGAACTGAGCTTGTTCAAGAGTTTCCCCGGTGTTACTGTTGTATTTGACAGTATTACTTTTTACGAACGTCATGATTCCATTCGTGCGGTCACTGAAAAGCCAATTCTATACGCTGAAAAACTTTTTATTGCGCTGGATCTGATCAGCCTGATGCATGACGAACTGAATATTTCGGAAATCAGTTTGTCGGATGCGGAGTTTACCATTGTTGAATACCAACAAGGAGTACTAAACCTTGATCGTGCGCTTGCTCCTCCCGTTAAAATAAAACCGAAAATTGCTGTTCAGAGCATTTCTCCCAAACCATCATCTTCTTCTCCTGTTAAAAAGGGTGCGAAGCCAAAACCAAAAACCGTCTCAAGACAGCCAGCAGGAAAAGCTCAAGTTGATCTCGAGAATATTGAACTCAGCAATGTTACATTAAACTGGCGAGCTTATCATTCTAAAATGCAATCCAGCATAGTGGTTCAGGACCTGGAGACTGAATTCGAAAAAGAAGGCGATGTTATAATAGTCAATGTTGCTTTACGTAGTCAGGTTAACGCACTCTATGTGAACCGAACATCATTACCCAGCGGAGCATTGAACATTCAAACTGATTTACAATTCAATCAGAAGGCAAAGCAACTGATCATTCAGGATAGTGAAATCAGCTTTAGTGGCTATACACTTTTGCTCACCGGAACATATGACCACTTGAAAAACAGGAAGCTGGACTTAACTGTCGATGCCTCCTCAAATGACCTGAAAATGATATCCGCAATTCTGAGGCCGGAAGCGGTTAAAAACAATACAACCCTGCGTGGAGACATTTATGCGCGGGGAAAGGTTTTTGGGGAATTAACAAACCAACCCCTCCAGTTCGACCTTTATTTTGGCGTAAAGGAGTTAAGCCTGAACCTGCCACAAAAGCTTGGAAAGTTTCAGGACATTGGGTTCGAAGGAATTTTTCGTTCCGGAAATGCAGTCGATTATTCGCATGCTGTTTTTGAGCTTCGGAATATACGCGGGCAATTGCCTGGTGGAGACATTCGTGGCAGCGTTCGGATCAGCAATTTTGCCGAGCCTCATATGAACTACCGTCTCAACGCGCAGCTGAAACTTGACGGATTTGATCAAATCTTTCGAATCGATTTTCTGAAGGAGCTGAAAGGTTCCGTTTCATTGAACGCAAATTTTGACGGGCCCCTAAAATCTTACGCAACACATGAGATGGATAGCAACCGGTTCAGTACACTGGTTTTTCAGGATATCTCATTCGTAATCGCTCAGTCAAAAAAGTCAATCACAGGTTTACGCGGAAAAATTGAAACAAAAAATAATCAATCAACGATTCAACAGCTTACATTTCAGTATGGTGCAAATGATGTGGCGATAACCGCTACCGTTGATAACCTGGCCTACCTTCTATTTAATCTGGAGAATCAGATCACCGCCACCGGAACTTTCAACGCCAAACAACTATTCACCAACGATTTTGTTCCTGATACGTTGAGCACCGCATTAATCCAGGACAGGATCAGTAATCTTAGTTTCGATTTTGACATCAAGTCAATAGTTCAAAAACATCGCGATACACTAATCAGTCAGGAAATACTATTTGCCTTTAAAAATCTTTCCGCTAAACTGGATAAGCTTCCTGATCTAAAATCGGTAACCACAACTGGAAAACTTTATGAAACATCGAAGGGCTTAACGCTTTCCCTGGAATCATTTCATGCCGTACTTCCTCAGGGAACCGCTGATGTTACCGGAGATTTATACATTCCATCCCGAAGATTGTGGCAGCTCGATGCACATGTGAAGCTGAATAAGTTTCCGTGGACGTACGTTCGGGAACTCACAGCAGAAATAAAAGACAACCAGGAACCTAAAGCCAAAAATCTTCCGGTAGAGGACATGGACCTGATTACTGCCGAATTGGATGTTTACTCCTCGATGATTACGTATCCCTACGACATAACGCGACTGGAAATAAAAAACTGCAACTTGAGTTATCAGCTTCCCAATTCAAAATTGATTGCTGTTGAAAAATTCGATCTTTCGTTAGAAAATCTTCTCTTTAACCATCCCGAAAACTCAGGTATAATCACCGGATTGAAGTCAACAAAGGGCATACTTGCCTTCAGAAAGCTGCAACTGCCCGGCATGAAGCCCTTTGATATCTCCATGGAAGTTTCGGGCATCAATGACCAGCTTACTGTTTCCTTTATCAGCGAGATGCAGAAAGCGAAAAGCGAACGCGGCACATTGGACATTGATATTTCTACAAAGGAACCCGCGTATCACTTGCGCTATTTTGTGGAAGGTGCCAACCTGGAACACTTCATAAAAAAATATTACAATCGTAAATTGATGAAAGGCAATCTCGATTATAAGATTGATTTACAAACCAGAGGTTACGGATGGTCAACCATTCAAAAAAACATTACCAGCAACTTTGAGATTTCGGGAAATTCACTTCGCTTCTATGGAGTGGACATTGACAATGCATTAAAAAAATATGAGCGCAGTCAGAATTTCAACTTAACAGATTTGGGGGCGGTGCTGGTAGCAGGACCTGTTGGTCTGGTGGCTACTAAAGGAACTGACTTTGTTGCACTCGCCAGCGTCAAGCTGGATTCTTCGAAGCATACGGATATCAAAACCTTGTATACACGATGGAAATTTGAAAAAGAACAGTTGTTCACGGAAGATGTTGCCTTTGCCACGCCTAAAAACCGCATTGCATTTAATGGCCAGATTGATTTTCAGCGTGACACCATTCCGGGTATCACGATTGCCGTAGTAGACAAAAACGGTTGCAGTCTGATGGATCAGGACTTGTACGGAAAAATTGGCGCTGTGAAGACGGGAAAGCTCAACATTACTAAAACCCTGATGGGTTCGGTGATCAATTTTGTAAATGCTGTTGTGGGGATAAACTGCAGGCCTGTTTACAAAGGAAAGGTGCAGGCCCCTGTACAATAATTAATTCTGATTTGACTGAAGCTACTGAAACATGGCTTAAAGATTCGTACCTTAGTAGTCTCGCCCTATACACTTATGAAATCTCCCGGCAATATCTTTTTTTCATCGATAGTCTTCATCCTGATTTTATTCTCGTGCAACAGTCAAAAAAAAGAACATATATTATCCGAATCTTCAGATAAACCTATCGGCATGGTATGGGTTGAAGGAAAGAAATTTACGATGGGTTCACAGGAACAATGCAACACCAATGATGCCCAGCCATTTCACCCGGTAGAAGTGAAAGGATTTTGGATGGATGAAACAGAAGTGACCAACGATCAGTTTACTTCCTTTGTAAACGCAACAGGGTACGTAACACTTGCAGAACGACCAGTAGACTGGGAAGAAATGAAGAAATTGGTTCCGCCAGGCACACCAAAACCTGCCGCTAATTTACTGCTGCCCGGCTCATTGGTCTTTACGCCTCCCCGTCAACCTGTCATGCTGAATGATTACTCACAGTGGTGGGCGTGGGTAACAGGCGCTGACTGGAAGCACCCACAAGGCCCCGACAGCTCCATCGAAAAACTTGGAAACCATCCTGTTGTGCACATCGCATTTGAAGATGCACAAGCCTATGCACAGTGGGCTGGTAAACGCTTGCCAACCGAAGCAGAATACGAGCTTGCCGCGCGTGGAGGATTAGAAAAAAAAGAATATGCCTGGGGTGATGAGCTGACTCCGAACGGAAAATTTATGGCGAACTATTTTCAGGGAGCATTTCCGTATCTAAACTCCGGTGATGACGGCTTTACTGGAACATCTCCTGTAAAATCCTTTTCACCAAACCCTTTTGGGTTGTATGATCTGGTGGGTAATGTTTGGGAGGTGTGTTCTGATTTTTACGCGGTAGACGATTTTCAAACAGCATCATACCCCAACTTGATGCAAAATCCGGCAGGTCCCGCTAAAACCCATGATCCAAATGATCCCCTTGCCATTAAGCACGTTTCAAAGGGGGGATCATTTTTATGCAGCGCTCAATACTGCAGTAATTACAAACCCAGCGGCCGACAAGGTTCTGCCCATGACACAGGTATGAATCACACGGGATTCAGGTGTGTGAAAGACGGAAAATAGTTTTCTTGCTTTGAAACGCCTAGCAATTATTTATGCGCACGAATGGATTGTACACACCAGGCAAACATTCCCGTATGTAGCAGAACAGCGGGCCACAAACCAGTACCTGAAAAATTTTCAACTTGTGTGGCAAAGATTAACAGGATTGCCGCACCGGCATTGTACACGATCAAAGCTTTGGTCATGATCAGGGAAGGAAGCGTATGATTTCTGGCTAACCAGCAGGCAGCAGCCAGGGAGATTAAGGATGCCCCCGCAATTCTCCCCAATAGTATTCCACTGGACTCGCTGAGCGGAGCGGCCAGTAATAAAGATACAACTACCGAGGGCAAAACAAGTAATGCTACCCCGGTAGTTGCTTCGATAAGGGCCGTGAGGGTGAGAAGTAATTTCAACTTACTTACTTAACACGTTGAGAGTAATCCTGATTCTTCGCATCGATCTTCATTTTTTGTGCGGGCATATTCAGCACCGTAGCAGAACCATGATTGACACCGGAACTAAATTTTTCATACTTGATTTCTCCATCGATGGCATCTTTACCCAGCAGGCTGGAGAATTTTTTATCGAGGTAAAGATTGGTTTTTGAATCAATATGGATGGTCAGTTTGTCGCCTTGCACGTACACATTCTCTCCGACCGCTTCAATGACTCCGTCTTTCTCTGTAACGGTTGCCTTTGAAAAGAAATCAAGAAGCTGGCCTTTCGTCATGAATGTATACGCGAGAGAAAGCTCGAGCGCTTTAGCTGCGTAGTCTGCTTTGTCTTCGGCAGCACCTTGCTGGGCCCTGCCACGTAAGCCGGGTTTTTGTTTCACACTGCTTTCGGCATCTACCAGTTTTGCCTGAAGTTCGCCCTTGTCATCAAAGCTAAACTCCGTAATGGTGGTGAGCTTTACAGCTCCATTGATGGAAACATCTGATTTTCGTTTCCAGATGTATTCTTTCAGCTTTTCGGTATTCGCATCATCTGCTTTACTGACCTTAAGTGCGAGTTGTTCTTTATCGATTTGAGCGAAGGTTACTAACGCGGTCAACTGGAGAACAATTAGAGTCATTATTTTTTTCATAGTGAGTGGTTACAGATGAATACGTAGATTATTTTTTTCCCGGAAGTGTTTCGATTGTTACACTCTTAATTTTTCCCGTAAACTTTTCCTTCTTCTTGTACGCCAGGTTTACCGGGGTATTTTCGTCTGTACCCACATCGGCTGATTCATCTATACCAAACGTATTAGCGTTTGTTTTAGCAATCTTTCCTTCGGCTGTTTTATTTCCGTCTACAGTGATAGTGCCGGTACCACCAGCTCCACGTCCGCCATCGTATTGAAAATTAAAGGTGATCGTGTGTTTTCCCGGAGAAACTTTTTGTGAAGATGAGACGGTGTAGTTTTCAAGTCCTACCCAGTTGTACGTATACGCGGGCTTTCCATCCAGCAGGTAAAATGTCCAGCCACCAAAATCTCCGCCCTGGCAAACGATAACTCCGTTTGCATTTGCCGGTACATCTACTTCAGCTGTAATGGCATGTGAGGTATTTCTTGTGTTGATAAAAGCATTTTCAGGCATACCCTTTGCGCCTTCATAAAGCACAAGCTTAGTTCTTCCATTCATCAGGTCAGGTCTTCCGGCTATTGTCGGATCGAAGCGTTCAATAGAGCGATCGTCAATCGGCAATACGTTGTACTTCACAGCCTCCTCCAGGAATTTCTTTTTCAACTCTTCGAGCTTCTCCGGATTTTTCTCCGCTAAGTTGTTGGCCTGACTGAAATCTTCACTGACATTGTAAAGCTCCCAAACGTCTTCTGTGAGCGGTCTTCTCGGTTGACCTTCCCACGGTGCTTTATGAATTGTTCCGGCAAACCAACCATCATGATAAATGGCACGGTTACCAATCATTTCAAAATATTGTGTTTTTCTGGTATCCGCAGCCGTAGCATTATCAAAAGAATAATTCATACTCACGCCTTCTATCGGGCGTTGCGCAATGCCATTTACAATTTTTGGTGCAGGTACGCCAACGGCTTCATAAATGGTAGGTGCGATATCAATTACGTGATGAAATTGTGAACGAACATCATTTTTTGATTTGATACCTGCGGGCCAGTGCATTACCATGCCATTTCGGGTTCCGCCAAAGTTAGAAGCCACTTGTTTTGTCCAGGTAAACGGTGTGTCACCCGCTACAGCCCATCCTGCTGCAAAGTGATTGTACGTATGCTCTGTCCCCAGCTCATCCATTCGTTCCAGTTGCATGTCAATTGTTTCCTGCACACCATTGAAGTACGTATTTTCATTATACATTCCAATCATTCCGCCTTCGGCACTTGATCCGTTATCGCCAACGATGTAAATGAAAACCGTATTTTCCATTTCGCCTCTTTCTTCGAGCGCAGCTACCAATCTGCCAACTTCAGCATCTGTGTGTTCAGCAAAACCGGCAAACACTTCCATTTGTCTTTCGAAGAGACGCTTTTCATCCGCAGTAAGTTTATCCCAATCTTTAATGTCGGCAGGTTTGGGGGCGAGTACAGTATTTTCAGGAACTACATGCAAAGCTTTCTGTCTGGCCAGTGTTTCTTCACGAAGTTTATCCCAACCCTGAGAAAATTTTCCTTTGTACTTATCCGAATATGCTTTCGGTGCGTGATGCGGAGCATGTGTTGCGCCTGTAGCGAAGTACATGTAAAAAGGTTTCTCGGGTGTTAATGATTGTTGCGTATTCATCCAGCCTATTGCCTGGTCGGTCATGTCTGTTGTGAAGTGATAGTTCGGATCTTCCACTTTCGGATACACACGGGTCGTTCCATCGTACACCATGGGGTGCCACTGGTTTGTCTCACCGCCAATGAATCCATAAAACTTATCGAAGCCAGAGCCGGTTGGCCAGCGGTCATACGGGCCGGATACCGATCCTTCCCAGGGTGGGGTTTCATGATACTTCCCAAATGCTGCTGTGCTATAGCCATTTAACCGAAGAACTTCCGCGATAGGAGTAATGGTTTGTGGACGAATACCTGTATTACCCGGAAAGGCAGTGGCTACTTCCATAATAGCGCCCGCATTGTTGGAGTGATGATTATATCCTGTTAACAATGCTGTTCGGGTTGGCGAACAGAGCGCAGTAGTATGAAAACGATTATACTTTAATCCGTTGGCAGCTAACTTTTCCAACGTGGGCATGTTGATGGGACCACCGAATGCACTCGAGTGACCAAAGCCGATGTCGTCAATCAACACGATGACAACGTTTGGTGCTTTATCAGGTGCATTCACCTGAAAACGTTTGGGAGCTGTAGCCTTACGCGCATCTAATTCAGTTTGTGCCGGATAGGTTGGTTCTTTTATCGGAAGAACCGAACGGTCAAGGGTGCCACTTGGGGTTGAAGCCTGGGGTTGATCTTCTTGCCTGGGTGCGCAGGAATAGAACAATCCTGCCAACACTACCATGGAGAGGAATTTTAGTTTCATTTTCTAGGGGTTTGTTTTGAACAACAGCAATAACTATTTAGCTGAACTATAAATATAAGGCTATTTTATAAAACTGTATTCCACAGTAGACGGTGCCGTTTATGTACGACAATCCCCTACGGATTTATTGAATTTTCTTTTTCAGTGTGTATTCGGGTGATGATATCTTTTGCCTCTTCTGCTATTCCACTTAAAAAGTCGTACGTAAAGTTGCTCCAGGTAATCCGGGAATAAAACATGTCCCGTATCATGGAGAAGTATTGAGAAACCAGCTCCGGATTATTGAAAATATTGAGATGCTTCGACCAAATGGGTTGCATAGCCTGGCTCACGTTGCTATCGAGCGCCTGATGACTTCCATAGAACATGGGATTACTTTTATTTCTCACCAGGTGCATTTGCGCCATCACCGTAACCTTGTGTTTTATCAGCACCTTTACAGACTCCGGATCTACATTGGTGCAGCTTTCAACATCTTTTAGAAATTGATCGAAAAGTTTATAATGGTGCTTCATCAGTTCTCCGGAGAAACTCTCCATGTCACCGAAATAATGATAAAATCCTGATTTATTCCGGTTTAAGATGCGCGCCAATCGCTCTACCTGGATGCCCTCAGGGCCTTCTTCCGCAAACAGTTTATACCCTGTTTCAATCCATTTTTTTAAGCTGGGTTCGCGCATAACATCTTCTAAAAAAATTTGCTGAATCCGACACCGAACGTCCAGGTGTCATAGGCGTCAATTTTGCTTTCATAAATCAGATTAAGATTCAACTCCCAATTGTCCGGGAGCTCAAATCCATACTCTGTTTGCAGGCTGATGAAGCTAAAATTTTCATGCTTTTCAAATTCTCTTCCCATACCTGCAAGAAATGCCCATCGCTTTGCAGGCTTAAATAGGCCCATCAGACTCACACCTACCGGGTAAGAACGTTCAACCGTTTGCTCCGTTCCGGATTTTTTAATTTTAAACTGCTCAAGAAACAATTCATTGTGCAGGCCCACCGCCCACTTTTCACTGAACCAGTAGTCGTAACTCAATCCCCAGGTGGGAATTACGAGCATAGCCTTGTCGCCATCAACTTCGGTGGCAGAAGGAATATGCGAGTTCGCCATCATGATGGTGATCCGATGATGTCTTTCGCGTTCTTCACGTTTTTCAACTTCCTGACCGAGCGTTACCAACGCTACACCCAGAAAGAAAAAAAGAAATACATATTTCATAACCTTACGGCAAATCAATTTCCGGTACCGGTTGCGTTGGATGGCTTCGCCTTATTCACATAATGCTTGATCCGAAAACGAATAACATTGTCGCTGCTCACAAATCCATCCTCTGTTTCATCCCGCGATTGTTGATTCATGTACAGAAGTTCAACCCTCAAATTATAGTTTAAGCGATATCCAGCGCCTGCACGCACGCGAAACCGGTTTGCAAAACGTTCCTCTACATCATCCGTTACAAAAAGCCACTCGGCATCCAATAAACCATACCAAAGCTTATCCTTGTAGTACGAATTATGGCTGATTGGAATAATGCTTTCAAATCTGATTCTTGGTCGATATACCTGGTTCCATTCTTTGGTTTCAAGATTTTGAAGATTACGTTGCTCCAGCCGAAGCAATACACGTGTTAGAATTCGTTTATTGGGTGTGATGTGGATTCTGCTTCCGATCACTGGTCTCAACTCAAACGTGTTGTACGACTCATTCTGCTTCGTATACGAGAACACAACTTGTCCTATCACGTCAATGTTTGAGGTTACCGACCACTCCAACGAGGGGGCATAATCGATCGCATACCACCGCGGACTCTCCAGCAACGTACTGTACGTAAAAGAATTTTCTAGATTGAATGAATTGGCGAATGGATAATTAAGCATATACTCAAACCACAATTGCGTATTGGTCTTCTGGGCCCGAAGCGGAAAAGAGGATATGAGCAATAAACCAAACCCCAGCAGAAAATTCTTTCTGCGCACCAAAAAGTGTTTGCTCATAGTAAGTTTTATTTTAGACATACGCATTCTGATACCATCACTTTACAGCGTTAAGCAAGATCATAATTTTTACGCGCGTCCCACAAGGGCCGTTTTCATCTTTTAGATCTTCAACCTCAAATGCTGCCTGTTGACCGAGATTGATCAACTTCAGTCGCTCTTCCGTTATGTTTATGCCCATGGAGTTGTGGGTACGCAAATTTTCCATTCGTAATCGTTGCGCAGCCTCCCTTCCAATTCCATTATCTTCAATCGTAAACGTCAACAGATCTTCATCTTCACGGATGCGGATCGACAACTCCCCGGGAGTTGTCTTGTTATACAGCCCATGCAGAATCGCATTCTCAACGTACGGCTGGATCAATAACGAAGGTATAATAATTGATTCGGAATCAACTCCGGGTGCGATTTCTATGGAAAACGTGAATTTATTTTCGAACCGAACCATTTCAAGCTGGATATAATTCTTCAGCAATTCAATTTCTTCCGCCAGGCTGATCTTGTTGTTCACGGAGTGCGTCAGAATGCTTCGCACCAGCTTCGAGAACATAGACAGGTAATTGATCGCATTTAATCGATCGTTTTTAGCAATGAAATACTGAATGGAGTTGAGGACATTAAAAATAAAATGCGGGCTCATGACTGAGCGTAACGCCATCAATCTAAGCTCACCGATTTTTTTGTTTGCTTCTGCGAGTTCCCGGTCGCGTGCCTTGCGCTCGGTTACATTGTCGGCAAAAATACTTACACCAATTACCTGGTTGTTTTCAACGATTGGACTAAGAGAATACTGAAAGTCGATCCCAAAGCGGGTTTCTTCTAAGGTTATCCGATCACCGCCCAGTGCACGCTCATAGAGAGCAGTCCATTTTGTGGTCATCTCCTCTCCCAACGGAGTTTTTACGTTAGCAAAAATCCGCGACCCATTTTGTAGAACCAAGCCGTAATGTTCCTTGACATAATTCGCAAACTGATTATTGAACATCAAAAGCCTAAAATCCCGATCCACAGACCAAATCATTAGCTCTGTATTATTGATCGTTGCATTCAGGTTGGCTTCGTTCAGGATCAGTTTCTCTGCAGCCCTTTTTTCTGCAGTTATGTCTTCAATCTGCGCCACAAAAAATAAGGGCGATTTACTGGCATCCTTGACCAGGGAGATGTTAAGGTTCACCCAGATGATCGACCCGTTTTTGTGAATATACCGTCTCTCGCCCTGAAAATTATCAGTATTGCCATTCAGAAGATTTTGCTGAAGGATATACCCTTCATCGCTTTCTTCCGGAACGGTAATATCGCGCACATTGAGCAACAACAGATCGTCTTCAGAATACCCCACCATCTCGCACAGCGCTTTATTAACCTTAAGCCAATTGCCCGTAGTGGAAACCAGCGCCATTCCGATAGCCGAGAACTCAAACGCTCCCCTGAACTTTGCTTCGCTCAACTGTATCTGATGTTGTGCCTCTCTAAGCTTGGTTACATCGCGGGCAATAACCAGCATCTTTCCCTCTTGCAGTTTCTTCGCGTTTGATTCAACTTCAATAATGGTTCCATTCTTACGCATCATTCTGCGCAGGCTGAGAACGTGCTCTCCCCGTTGAAGCTCGGCATACTTAATTGGACGGAACTCTAATTCCTTTGGCTCAATGAGATTCTCAATCTTAACTTTTGATAATTCTTTTTTCGAATATCCAAACGTGGTTCTCCAGCTTTCATTGGCATCTATAAAGTTTCCGTCAAAATCAAGAATAGCGATAAAATCTGTAGCCTGCTCGAACAATGACCGGTAGCGATGTTCGCTGATCTGGAGCATTTCAAGGTTTGTGTTTAGTTTTTTATTAAGCTTAAGCACTTCTGCTTCTGCCTGTTGTTGAATGAGTACATTCTTTTCTTTCAGTTCGAGCAGAAGATCCTGATTCATCTGTTCATTCCTTTCTACTACGCGTTTAAGAAAAAACAGGCTTAGCCCGATGCCCAGCATAGCGATGAGTGCGCGCACATTGCTGAATTCATAAAACTGGTCGTGGGCAGAATTCTTAAGATACCCTACATCAAATATGCTGAATATGAAATCGAAGAAGATAATGGAAACAATAGGTGCCAAAAGCCCCAGGATCAACAAGAACTTGTCCTGGAGATTGAAAAACAAAAAAGGAAAACAAAATCCGGCCAGTAAAAATAACCGTAAGCCAACAAACGAGGATGACGACATCGGCTCTCCTGCTTTTAAATCCAGAATGCTGACGCCAAAAACAATTACAGGCGTAAGCCAGCATAGCAGAACCCGGCTTGAAATAATCAGTCCGATTCTATTCAACACCAGGGGAAGCAAAAAAAAGACGGATGCTCCCGCAAGTCGCGAAAACATTCCAGGTTCGTATCCGTAAAAAAAATATATAGCAACAATCAGCAGGATAAGCGCTGCCGAACCGATGAGTGAGGTGTAGTTGGCAAGAATAATATTGCGCTTTTCGGATTTCGAGTTAGCGAAACCTGTTCCATAGTTGGTTATTGTGCGTAAAAATCCTGCCATGGTGCTTTTCTTATAAGGCTAGGTATAAAGTCATACGTGATGCAATTTGTTCAAAAATCTTATAATCCAGGGAATTGTGCGCTCTTAAAAATGGTTTAGGCTAAAAGAAGGCAACATTAAATTTGACACCCGGTTTACAAAAACGCATAAAAAGAAGTTACTTTTGATAATATGCTGAAAAGTATAATCGTAGATGATGAGTATAAGAGCAGGGAGAATATGCGCATTCTACTGGAAGACTTTTGCGATAGTGTAAAGGTTTGCGCGCTTTGTCAGAATGTGGAGGAGGGTATTCAGGCGATTAAAGAATTTAAACCAGAAATCGTTTTTCTGGACATTCAAATGCAGCGGGAAACCGGTTTTGACCTGCTTACACGAATTAAAGACGTCAACTTCGAAGTGGTTTTTACAACCGCTCATGCCGAATACGCGATTAAAGCATTTAAGTTTTCAGCGATTGATTACCTGTTAAAACCTATTGATATTGAGGAGCTTAAACGGTCCATCGCTAAAGTAAACCAAAAGCTTCACGATAATATTTCCACACGGCTTGAACACTTGGTTCAAAACCTCCGGAATACTTCTTCAGAAAATTATAAGCTTGCTCTGCCTACAGCAGAAGGCCTTTTCTTCGTGCGGGTAACCGACATTCTCTATTGTGAAGCCTCCAGTAACTATACAGAAATTGTTACCGGAGACGGCAAAAAACACATCGTAAGCCGAACCTTGAAGGAATATGATGATATGCTTTCAGACCACAATTTTTATAGAATCCATAATTCTTACCTCATCAATTTGAACGCTATTAAGAAGTATGTACGGGGCGAAGGCGGGTATGTAGTTATGAATAACGATCGTTCCCTTGACGTTTCAAAACGCAAGAAGGACGGTTTCCTGGTCCGCATCGGTACAAAAGAATAGTTTCCTTCCGGTAACGTTTGCGTTACGCGTTATCGGTTAATCACATCGCGGTTCACGTGTTATATGATTCAATTTCAGAATTAAATTTCCCCGCAAACCTTTAATCAAAGAATTTTCTTTTACTGCTTTCTTTTTTCATCTACTAACCGATTCTTCCCACCTGCTCATTTGTGGTAGTCAGCCGTTGCCGCTGACGGTAATATTGCATCATAATTTTCAGATGCACTAAAACCAAACTAACACAACATGAAAGTATTTTTAAAATCGGCTGCTTTTGTAGCAGCGTTACTTACAACAACACTGGTGTCAGCACAGGAAACAAAAATCCGTTTCTTCGGTCAACCAGAAATCACAAGTTCCAAAATCACCGAAACTAATGTTTTTGAAGGTGTTGATGGATTCGGTCAGTATGTTACGAGAGACACAACATACTCAAAAAGCAATTTTAACACAGGGAATTTCGTACTGTTTGTTACTTCTCAGCTCAGCGAGCGTATTTCGGTTTTGAGTGAAGTAAGCTTTAACAATTCAGGTAACAACTTCAACGTGGAAGTTCAGCGCTTAGCGTTCAAGTACTACGTAAAGGATTACTTCAGCGTTCGCGCGGGTAAAATGTTTACTCCGATCGGTTACTGGAACAACCAGTTTACCCTTGGTCTCGTACTTCAGCCTACTATTCAGCGTCCGTTGGCGATTCGTCCCTCAGGTAATGGCGGTGGCGGTGTATTACAATTCCGTGATACAGGTATCCAACTGGAAGGTGAAAACATCACCAACGCACGTTTCTTCTACAAGGTATTGTTCGCGAATGGCGTAGGCTACTACGGTTCAAACGACAAGGGTGACAACAACATTGCAACCACTGTACAACTGGGTGCCGAGCCTATTGAAGGTTTGAAAATCATCGGTTCAGGAATGTTTGACAGAATTGAAGAAGGAAAACCAAATCCTAATGGTTCAGTTTCTTCGTTGCCGGACAATGGAAATCTTTCTCTTTTAGTAGGTTCTATTGCCTACATGAATCCTGAGAAAAAAGCAGAATTCATTTTTGAATACCTGGCTCAGAAAAGCAACTTCGATAACATTGAAGATACAAAAAGCCATTCTTACTACGGATATGCAGGTTACAAGGTAACTGACAAGATCACTCCATACGTGTTATACAACTCAACACAAGCCGGAGAATCAAAAACAGTAAGCGATCCATACTTCTCTCCGATCCCTGTAAAAATCGAGCTATTAACATTGGGTGTACGCTACAAGTTCAACTCCAGCTTCATATGCAAGCTTGAATATGAGATGAACAACGAGAAATATTTCTACCAGGATATTACTATGCCTGATGGTGCGGGTGGTACAATTAAGCTTGATGATGGTTTTACAAACACGACCAAAACAAACAGCGTACGCGCGCAGCTTGCCTTTGTATTCTAATTCATAATACCTAAAAATAGTAACACATGAAGACCACGTTTATACTCGCAGTGCTGTTATTCGTAACACTCACTGCATTCGCTCCCGCTGGTACGGAATTGGCGATCATCATCAACAAGGAAAATCCTGTTGAGAAGCTTACAGCCGGTGAAGTAAAATTGTACTGGCTGAGAAAAATTAAGAAAAGATGGCCTGAGTTGAATAAGAACATTAAGCCTGTTGACCGCAAAACTAAAAATGCCGAGCAGGATGCGTTCTACGCAAAAGTGTTAGGCATGTCAGCAGCCGATGTGGAAACTTATTTCAACGCTAAGCAGTACGAAAGCGGTGAGAAGCCACAGGATAAGTTAGCATCCGATGCAGACATCATCAATTTTATTGGTGAGGAAGCCGGAGCCATAGGGTTTGTTAACGCTGCTTCTTTAACACCAGAAGCAAAAGCAAAAGTAAAAGTTGTATTGGTTATTCAATAACCAACTGTTTCAGCAAAAATCATAAGATTCTATGTTCAAGAAGTTTAAGAATTCGATTGTAGGCAAGATCATGCTCGGCTATGCCGTGATCATCCTGCTTGCCTTCATCACCACGCTGGTGAGTATGTACTCAGCCTGGCAAAACCGGAAAACCGATACGTTGGTTTCGGAAGCGTACTACCCGATGGTACTCACGCTGAAAGAAACCGAAATGATGGCTTCCGAAACCTATAAGCTTACCAACAACTGGATCTACCAGCCGAGCTTCGAGGAAAAAGAGAAGCTGAAGAATATTCACGCAAAAGAGGTAGCCCTTCAAAAAGAAAAGCTGAGCACGATTGCCAGCAAATTTGACAATGAAGTTGCTACGGAAGGTCAGGACATAGTTGCAGCGTTCGAAGCGCTGGTCCTTGACGAGCAATTTGTGATGGAGAAGCTGAGTAATGATACTTCGTACAGCAATGATGTGATTGTTGATGAAGCGATCACGGGCATGGATAAAAGGATTACTCCTTCCTATAAAAAGCTTACGGAGCTCATCACAATAGGCTCGGATCATCTTAAACAACTGCTGATTGAGGCAAAGGAGCAAAAGGAAGCTTCTTCCAAAATGCTCTCTTATCTCTACATCAGTAACATAGTCTTGTTTTTGCTGATTGGAGTGTATGCGACCTATTTTTCAATCTCCTTCATTACTAAACCCATTGCAGGATTAAGTGACCTGATCACAACCCTCTCAAAAGGAAAGTTTGTATCGGTTACCTTGAAAAAGGGTAAGGATGAAATCGGCAGGATGGCGGAAGCCATCGAGAATATGCTCATCGGGTTGAAAGGTAAGGTTGAGTTTGCCGAGAACATCGGTAAAGGAAACTACGAAACCAATTTCGAACAGCTCAGCGAAGATGATACCATGGGCGAAGCGCTCATTCGCATGCGCAATAACCTGAAGCAGGCTGCCGATGAGGATCGTAAGCGTAACTGGGCCACAGAAGGACTGGCAAAATTTGCAGACATCCTCCGTTCCCGCAACGATAATCTCAGCGAGCTTTCCGATAGTATCATCAGTAACCTGGTGAAGTACATGGGTGTGAGCCAGGGTGCATTGTTCCTGGTGAACGATGATGATCAGCAGGACACCTTTATCGAGCTGGTTGCCTGCTATGCATACAACCGCAAGAAATATTTAAACAAACGAATTGAGCTTGGCGAAGGTGTAACCGGCCAGTGTATCCTCGAAAGAGATACAATCTATATGTCGGACGTACCGGAAGATTACCTGAAAATCACTTCAGGCCTTGGGGAGGCATTGCCTAAAAACCTTCTTATCGTTCCACTGAAGCTTAACGAAAACATTTTTGGTGTGGTGGAGATTGCCTCCTTCCAAACAATTGAATCGTATCAGATTGAGTTTGTGCAAAAGCTTGGAGAAAGCATTGCCTCTACGATCGCATCGGTTAAAGTGAACGGACGCACCAAAAAATTATTAGAAGAGACGCAGGTTCAGGCAGAACAAATGCGTGCGCAGGAAGAAGAAATGCGTCAGAACATGGAAGAGCTTTCCGCTACGCAGGAAGAAATGCACCGCGCGCAGCGCAGAGGCGAAGAAGCATTGCAAGACATGAAAGACAAAGAGAAAAGTCTGTACGCAATGAAGCTTGACTTCGAAACGCGAGAGAAAATCATTGCTGCAACAACATTGGTTATAGAAACCGATCTTATCGGAAACATCACGTATGCAAACGAAAAGGTTTGTGAGCTGTCGCAGTACTCACGTGAAGAGCTGATCGGTGAATCAGAAGCGTTGCTTCGCCACGAAGATATGCCGGCAGAGCTTTTCAAACTGTACACAGCTTCTTTGAAAAAAGGTGACGTGTTCAAAGCAATCATCAAAAATCTCTCTAAAACCGGAGATGCATACTGGTTAGATGTAACTGCGATGGCCGTTCGCGGTGAACGCGGTGAGATTTTGAAGTATGTAAGCGCAGGTTATCCAATAAACGATGCTACGCTGGCTACTCAATTGTACAACCGTCAGGCAGAGAAAATGAAGCTTCCGAAAATTCAGGTATTGACAGAAGTTTTCAACAACTAAGATGGGCAGTTTAAAAGAATTATCCAGCCTGATCATTTCGATGGAAGAAGTCATCGGTAAGCTTAATTCTTTTTTTACTGACTCGATAATTCTAAGAATGGACTATACCATTCAGGCGTTGGGATGTGAAGTTGAATCATTAACAGAGTTTTCATCAGTCGAGTTAAGTGGTCAGGCATTTTCAAAAATTTGTGCTGACCACGACTCGTGGATGAAGATAAAAACGGAACTGAGGCATGGATTTTTAGCCGATGTAACGACAAGTTTTTTGACTCGGGAGAATAAGTCGGTGAGCGTAAGCATATCCGGCTTTTACCTGGGATTGATCAGTGACATAAACGGATACATAATTTTGAAAATAAAACTACTTGAAGACAACGCTTTCCTAAAGAAAGAGCTCGTAACCAAAAAGCGGGAACTTGATACGTTCATCTATCGGGCTGCACACGATTTGCGCGGACCCCTGGCGACTATCAAAGGGCTCGTGAATTTGCTGAAGATCCGTCAAGGAGATCACGAAGTGGATGAATTGCTTGGGTTAATTGAGATTCATGCCAACAAACTTGACGACAGGTTATTCAAATTACTTTATCTGGCAGATGACAACAATGAAGCAGAGCTATGCAAAGGATTTGTTGAATTCTCAGGGATCAAAAAAATGCTTGAGAAAACACTAAACGATACATTTCAGATCGATCACGCCATTTTTGAATTCAATTGCAATACAGCAAGCTTCATTGGAATCAATGAGCACAGATTAACTCAATTATTAAACAATTTACTACTCTATATACTAGGTCTTCCGTTAGCAACCGTTGCGAAAGACGAGAAGATCAGTATCATCATTGATCTTGAAGGATTAAAAACCAAGCTTAAAATTAAAATTCAGGCAAGAGGTTTCCTCACAACCCAGGAAATACGAGAAGTTATCTCGCAACCAATTTCCCTGTATAACGACATTCTGCATTATCCGTTTTTGTTTAACTATTTCATTGCACAACGAGAAGCAAAACAGTTGGGTGGCGTAATCATTCCTGATTTCACACAGGTGGATGAACAGGTTTTACATCTCACAATACCGGTTAATTTTTCTTTAGCAGCCAACCATACCACTCCACCTTCTTTGCTGAGGGTTTCAACCCAAAACTAAAAAACCAACCCCGTGATACTGGATATCGACATAGCCGATCTTAAAAAAATAACCGCGCTGGTTCATACAAAGTATGGCTACGACTTTCGCGATTATGCCATGTCTTCTTTCAAGAGGAGAATGTTAAGAATTCTTGAATTGCAAGGATTAACCGTTGAAACCCTGGTTAGAAAAATCAACGACCAGCCAGGTTTTATGACCGAATTCCTGGATGAGGTTACTGTGAATACTACTGAATTATTTCGTGATCCGGGCTTTTGGAGACTGCTCCGCCAGGAAATTATTCCGGCTATTCAGCTCAATAACAAAACTTTCAGAATCCTGCATGCCGGATGCTCTTCCGGGGAAGAAGTGATCTCGATGACCATTCTCCTGAAAGAGCTGGGTATTCATGATCAGGTAAGCATTATCGCTACCGATATCGATACGGTGATTCTTGAGAAAGCAAAAGCTGCTGCTTATCCGATCAAGAACATGGAACTGAATGAAAAAAATTATATCCGCTTTGAAGGAAAGGCGGCACTAAAAAATTACTACAAGGAAGAGAATGGTAAAGCTGTTTTCAACCGGGATCTATTCACCAATGTTTCATACCGCAAGTATGATCTGGTGACCGGGGAAGTATTTAACAAATTCGACTTGATTCTCTGTCGCAATGTGATGATCTATTTTAACCAGACATTGCAAAACGAGGTCTTGAAGAAATTTCATGCCAGTCTGTTCAAGTATGGTTACCTGGCTATCGGCACAAAAGAATCCGTGGTGTGGTGCGATTACGCCAACCGCTTCATTGTGGTGAATCAGGAAGAAAAAGTTTATAAAAAAATAAAGGACTAGGTCAGCATGAAGAAATACACTTTTCATACTGACTATAAGGCCATTGTTATCGGTGGATCAGCCGGAAGCTTCCAGGGGATCATCAAGATTCTCTCGCAGATCCCGACTGACTTTTCGTTGCCGATTATTATTGCCATGCATCGTCTGAAGCATGTACGGCATGGTTTTGCTGAAGTAGTCTCCATGAAAAGCAATTTGAAGATCGTTGAGCCGGAAGATAAGGAAACGATCCGCAAAGGGATGGTTTATCTCGCGCCTGCCAATTATCACATGTCGGTTGAGCTTGGAAATAATTTTTCACTTTCAACAGAAGAGATGGTTAACAATTCCCGGCCAGCTATTGACATTACGTTAAGCAGTGCGGCCTACGTGTATCGCAACAGGCTCGTAGGGATTCTTCTCTCGGGTGCTAACCGCGATGGAGGCCTGGGTATGAAATCCATAAAAGACAAAGGTGGTTTGACCATCGTGCAGGAACCAGCCGAATGCATGATTGATACCATGCCGAAAGCAGCCCTGGAACTTACACAAATTGATTACTCATTAAAGATCGCAGGGATCGTTGAATTTATAACTGAACTCCATAATTCCACAATACATAATTCTACAAAATGATATTCAGGATTTTTACAAAATTAAGAGCTCCTATCGTTACAAGCACATTATTTTTTACAGGCATCATACTATCTGTGGGTGCCTTGTATGTGCTCCCCACCTATCCTTCTTTTATAAAGATCGAGGTTGTTTATGCAATTGTTGGGTTGACGTTTTTATCCGGGTTGCTTTCTATTCATCTAACTGCCCGCTCGATCAAACAAACCGTTGTTTACCTCCAGCCAAAGAAAGAAGAGCAAAAAACAATTACAGTGGTAACTGAATCCGACAATCAGTTAACACTGGATTCGATAGAAAAAATATTACAAAACGGACAAGCTGTTTCTCAAAACATTATCAACGATATCTGCAAACAGCTCCAGGCCGGGCAGGCAGCGTTGTATACCGCACATGAAGCAACCTTAAAATTTTCATGCGGCTTTGCTGTCTCTCATGATGATTTCATGAAGCATGAATACAAATTTGGCGAAAGCCTCATCGGTAGGGTAGCGAAAGATGCTCAGAGTCTGTACATCGATAAACTGCCTGAAGGATACATCATTATTTTTTCTGGATTAGGATCCTCATCACCTGCTCACCTGGCGATCATACCGATCATGCATAATGAGGAAATTAAAGGAGTGTTAGAGATCGCGCTGTTTAAGCCGATTTCAAAGAACACGATTCTTCAGCTCGAAAATATTGGTAACGCCTGGGCAAAAGCCGGACTATAAAAAATTGACACCATGAAGTTCAGAAATATTAAGATAAGCCTAAAGATCACTGTACTGGTTGCGTGCATAGCCGCGCTTTCCGTTATCGCGGTTAGCTACGTTACACACTTTGCCGATCCTAACGCGCAGGATAAGTCACAACTCTATGTTTATACGGGAGTCGCTGTTTGTGCATTCGCAATTATGGTGGCGATGATCATTTCCGGGGCGCTCACACAGCCTCTTGAATCCGTACACTTTATTCTTCGCATGGTTTCTAAGGGCGAGCTTCCTGAGAAATCAGAGAAAACGTACAACGATGAATTTGGCAAAATTCAGCATCGCGTTGACGACCTGGTTGAAATGCTAAAGCGTAACGCACAATTCGCTCAAAAAGTAGGAGAAGGGAAATTTGATACACCCTTTCAACCTGCCAGTGAAAATGACTCGTTGGGTAAAGCCCTGATGGACATGCGCGATAACCTACGGGCCAACGATCGCAAAGAAAAAGAACACAACTGGATTGTATTAGGCTTAGCAGAAGCAGGGGATATTTTACGCACACATGACAAGCTTGACACATTAGGTGATGAAATCATTCGCTTTACCGTTGGCAAAGTTGGTGCAATTCAGGGGGCGTTTTATGTGCTGAATGATTCACAAATCGAGCTTTGTAACAGCTTCGCATACAATCGTAAAAAATATTTAAAGAAATCATTTGCATTCGGTGAGGGACTTGTCGGTCAGGCTGTAGCAGAACAGGATCTTGTGCTGAGGACCGAAATCCCTTCCGATTACATGTCGATCACTTCCGGAATTCTGGGTGATCAAAAACCATCGTGCATTCTGATCATGCCATTGATTGCAGATGAAGAAGTTCACGGTGTGATCGAGCTGGCCGGTTTCTCAAAATTTGATTCAACACAAATCAACTTTATTAAAGAGCTGAGCGTAATGCTGGC
>Ga0209175_10000396_pt1 | contig 26762 bp, 18 predicted proteins | sample JI91814C2DNA_FD_187506 | JGI IMG/M metagenome (GOLD analysis project Ga0209175, IMG submission 187506) | Wastewater effluent complex algal communities from Wisconsin, to seasonally profile nutrient transformation and Carbon sequestration -... | ecosystem: Engineered > WWTP > Effluent > Algae...
TATACGTCACGCCAAAGGCGCGTGGGAGCGGCGCAGGGCGCGCGATTATGCTGCATGTGCTCGACGTCGCGAGAACGTGGCAGGGTGTGACGAGCGTCGGCCTGTCATGCAGCGAGCGCGCCGTCGCGGCCCGGCGGATGTACGAGTCCATCGGCTTTCGCGTGTGGGGGCGAGAACCCAAGGCGCTCGTGTGCGACGGCGTCGCGTACGACGAGTATCACCTCGTCTACACCTTCGAGGCGGAGGCGTCGTACACGTCCTGGGCGTCGTACGCTCCCGCGTGACGGCTTCCTATGACATCCTCGCCACCGCCAACTTCGGGCTCGAGTCCGTCGTCGTGCGCGAACTCTCCTTGCTCGGCTATGAGTCGAAGGGGCACTCCACCGGGCGCGTCGCGTTCCAGGGGGACAAGGTCGCGATCGCCCGTGCGAATATGTGGCTGCGGACGGCCGGGCGCGTGCTTGTCCGACTGATGCACTTCCCCGCCCGCGACTTTGACACGCTCTTTGAGACGCTGAAGGCGTATCCGTGGGAAGAGTGGATCGGGGCGGACGGCGCGTTTCCCGTGAACGGGCGAAGCGTCAAGAGCCAACTCAGCAGCGTCCCCGCATGCCAGCGCACGGCAAAGAAGGCGATCGTCGAACGGCTCATGAGCGCGCATCGCGTGCAGACACTCCCCGAGACGGGCCCGAAAGTCACCATCGAACTTGAGATCCTCGAGGACATGGTCACGATCGCGATCGACTCCTCGGGCCACGGCCTCAACAAGCGTGGCTATCGCCCGATGGTCGGCGACGCGGGCCTGAAGGAAACGATGGCGTCGGGGTTGGTGCAGTTGTCGGTGTGGCGGCCGCATCGGGCGCTCATCGATCCGTTCTGCGGGACGGGCACGATCGCGATCGAAGCAGCAATGCTCGCTCGCAACATCGCGCCGGGGCTCAAGCGCGAGTTCGAAGCCGAGACGTGGCCCGGCGATTGGAAGAAGGCGTTCGACGATGCGCGTGAAGAAGCCAAGACTGCCCCGCGCGGCGAACTGGCGTACACCATTCACGCGAGCGACATCGACGAGCGATCGCTGAAGCAGGCGCGATACGCCGCACAACTCGCGGGCGTCGAGAAGGACATCCACTTCAAGCAGATGCCCTTCGAGGAGTTGTCGAGCAAGGTGCAGTATGGGTGCGTCGTGACGAATCCGCCTTGGGGTATTCGCCTTGAGCAGGACGAAGTTGAACTGGAACGCCTCTACCGCCAGATGCCACTGACGTTCCGAAGGATGCCCACGTGGTCATTCCACATCCTGACGGGGCGACTCGATCTCGAGGGTATTTTCGGGCAGAAAGCAACGCGTCGGCGGAAGTTTTACACGGGCGGGATCGAAACGTGGTACTTCTCGTTCCTGGGGCCCAAGCAACCAAAGGAAACGGCGGAGGCCGCTCGTGGGGCCGAGAGCGACGACACAAACACAGACGATGCGCAGCCCGTCAATGAAAAGGAGTTGACGCACATCGCTATGGACGATCGCGAGGACGGCGCCCTCTCCGTGAGCGACGACCGATTGGAGACTTCCTCCGAGATCGCAGGTGTGTCCGATGAACCGCTATTGCCTGACGCGTCGATGCCATCGACACCGCTTCCGGCCTCGACGCGCGAGATTGCCGTTTCCAAGCACCCGGCATCGCCTCGTCCGCCCGCCCCCATGCCATCGACGCCGGGGATCTCCACCGCCTTCGGTGGCCTGCGTGATCGCGACATGCGCGAACTGGAGGACTTCCGCTCTCGCCTTGCCAAGAACGCGCAGCATCTTCGCAAGTATCCAAGCCGCGGGATCACGTGCTACCGCGTGTACGAGCGGGATTGTCCGGATGTGCCGCTGATCGTGGACATTTACGAGCAGCGCGTGCACATCGCTGAGTATGAACGGGAGCACAGCCGCACGCTCGCGCAGCAGGCCGACTGGTGGGACCAGGTGCGCCGCATCGTGAGCGACGTTCTGCAAGTACCCGCCCAACATGTCTACACCAAAGAAAAGCGCCGCCAGCGCGGGCTGACGCAGCACGAGAAGCAGGATGAGTCGGGCGAGTCGTACCTCGTCGCCGAGAGCGGCTTGAAGTTCGAAGTGAACCTGCGCGACTATGTCGATACCGGGCTCTTCCTGGACCATCGCCTCACGCGCAAGATGGTGATGGACCAGGCAAAGGGAAAGCGATTCCTCAACTTGTTCTGCTACTCAGGTTCGTTCACGGTCTACGCGGCCGCCGGCGGAGCCAAGAGCACCGTCAGCGTTGACCTTTCCAACACCTATCTCGAATGGGCCGAGCGCAATCTGCGACACAACAACCTGTGGGGCCAGCAGCACACGCTCCTCCGCGACGACGTCATGGGCTTTCTGGAGCAGCACATCAAGCCACGCCCCGGCACGGGGTACGACCTCGCGGTGGTCGATCCGCCCACGTTCAGCAACAGCAAGTCAACGGAGGCCGACTGGGAAGTGGCGCAGACGCATCCAGAGATGCTGCGTCACCTGATCCCGCTGATGGAGCCAGGCGGCGTGATTTACTTCTCGACCAACTACCGCCGATTCAAACTCGCCGAGGAAACGCTTGCCGAACTGGGCGTGGCGTGGCGGGAGATCAGCAAGCAAACCGTGCCGCCAGAGTATCGCAATGAACGGATCCATCGCTGCTGGAGGCTGGTTGTCGGTGGGAAGTAAGGCCGATCTACGACCTACGCCGCAGCGTGCATGCCCGTCGCCCATGCGATCGGCCTGACTTCCGCGCGATGGTCCGCGCGGATGATCACGAGGTGGTTCTTGGGCACCTTGCGCCAGCGCGGATCGTTGCCGAGCGGCTCGCTCGCGACCATCGTTGCTCGCGCGGGCGAGCCTGACGTCACGCCTTTGCCAGCAGGCCACGCCTCGTGCACGTACAGCGAACTGGGCTCATCCTTGTCCGTCGTAAAGCGGCACGCGACGGCACATGCGCCATCGCTCACGGCACAGTTGATGTAGCACTCGTCTTCGTCCGCCTTGACGTGTGGCGGGCGCGGGAGGTGGGCCTTGGCTTCCTGCACGATCGCAACGACGCGGTGGATGGCGCGTTCGAGGGCACGGGCCAGCACAGCCGCACGATCGGGCGCACTTGCCGGATCAGTGTCGCGCACTTCGTCGAGAAAGACGCCGAACAGGTGTTCGGAGTCCGTCGACCCCTTGATCGCTTCGAACGCGTCGTTGGAGAGATCGGCGAGGATGCGACGCTTGACCTGATGGAACCGCGCGACGTCGCCGTTGTGCATAAACGCGTATTGCCCGCTCGTGAACGGGTGGCAGTTTGGCTCGGCAACGACAAGCCCGCTCGTTGCGGCGCGCACGTGCGCGAGCACGCAGCCGCTACGCGTTACGCGCGCCATATCGAGGAGATTTTGGTTGCTCCACGCGGGGGACACGCTGCGGAAGAGTCCGGGCCGATCGCTCAGTTCGGGCACGTACCAGGCAACACCAAAGCCGTCACCATTCAGCGGCTCCTCGGTCTCGGCGGCGTGGAAACTCTGGCGGATGATGGAGTGCGCGGGCTCGGTGATAAGGCTCGCGAGCGTGGTCGGCGTGCCGTGGTAGAGAACGAATCGGCACATAGAAAGGCCCTCTCGCGCGGTTCATTTGCCTTACGCGGCCTTGCTCCGGGCACTCGGCGCGACCATCGGCGAGGGCGCGGTGCTCGGGCCCGTGATCGGGGCCTTGGTGGCACCCGCGGGTGCGCCAAAGGTGCCCGAGCCGGCGCCACGCAGGATCGGGTTCGCTCGAGCGGTGGCGTCCGCTTCTTCCCGTTCCAACTCGTCGAGTCGGCGCCCGGGTACGGCTCCGATGCGAAACGCCGACACGATCGCGAGAGAGAACCATGCGATCTGCATCGTCGTCATGCGATTGAAGTAGCCATGAAACTCCAGCGGCAGGTCGATCTGCCCTGCCTCGTTGGAACGGCGTTCCGCGAGGGCGGAGCGATACAACTGGCGATTCGTGACGCCCATGGACGCCCAGCGGTACTTGGCTTCTTCGTGCACGTTGCGATCACGGGCAATTGGCGCTGGCTCAGTGCCCGCTGGCGCATGCAGTTTGGCGCGGGCTTCTTCGAGGTCCCACTCGGCCTGGATGTCCTGGCTAAGCGCTTCGATCGCGCTCGCGGTGCTCATGGTCTCGGTGTTGGTGCGGGCGGTCTCGACCTTCTGACCGGTTGCAAACTCCGCGGCCGCGAAACTGGACACGATCACGCTCCCCGCGGCGAGGGCCGCCGCGAGCGTTCCGGTCAGGAAGTTAAGTCTGGGCTGGGCGCCGAACGCCACGCCGACGCCGACGCAAATCCCGACGATCCACGCGGAGAAGTCCGCGCTGCCGCCCAAGAAGTGCGCGAGGGTTGCCCAGACGCACGCGCCGAGCAACCCGCCACCGATTCCACACAGCAAACCCTTGAACATGTCGCGTTCCTCGCGCCGCGTCGGCCGGGTGCCGATGCCACGATTCAATCAATCGGGTGGAAACTCGCATGTATGGAGTCGAACCGCCGAGGGGCCTTTGAGAAGGGGGAGTCGCGCGGGCAGTATCGAAGATGAGGCGTGCGTGCGGGTCGTTGCGATGTGAGGCATCGCCCGATAATCGCGATTCATCGTGTGCTCTCTGGCCGCGAGCCATGGCTCTTGGGCGCATGTGCTCGAAGCCGTTTGAGTCGGGTCGATGAGACCTCGATCAACGCAAGCCGACGCCTTGTCCTTTGCAGTGAGTTGAGTGAGTGGTCACACGTAACGCCATCAAATCAGTTGTCAGCACCCTGACTCGAAACGCACGAGGAAGTACAAAAGGTCATCGATTGTGACGGCACTGTCCGGCGTGCCGGTGTTCGTGCCATTGTCGAGATCGATTGCGGGATTGCCCTGCTCAAAGCCAACGAGAAAGTAGAGCAAGTCATCGATCGTCGCGGCTTGGTCGGCAACGCCGCCGTTCGCGAAGTTGCCATCGTTGTCGAGGTCAGCGGCACAAGGGACCACCGGGTCGAGCCGCACGACAAATCCTCGGGCCGTCCCGTTGTTCGAGCCGTAGCCCGTCATCTCCAGGCCGTCAAATGAAAGCCCTGTGATGACCCTCAAATCCCACCCTGTGACATTGACACCAAGAGATGCAATGTACTCCTTTGCGTCGACCATGCCCAGTTCCTGTGTCCAGAGGAAAGCGCGGTCGTATGTGACTGAGCCACCGTTCCAAGCGGAGCCGCCGATGACTCGCCCGTCTCCACTCACCGCCAAGGCCAAGCTGTAGGTTCGGCCGGGCAGTTCTCCAAGCGTCAGCATGCCTGACGTGGCGGTCCATCGGATTGCGCGGCCCACCGCATAGCCCGCGATCACCGAACCGTCGGCGTTGACGGCGTAGGCTTCCGACTGGGTCAATGGCCCGGTTGCAGGGGTGATGTCTTGAAACCCCTGTGTCTGCGTCCAACGAAACGCACGCGGCAGATAGTCCAGTTCGGCCACGACAAACCTATCCATCACGCCGACAATCACCGAGCCGTCGGCGTTGACCGAGTTTGCAATCACATACCTCGACTGGGCGGGCAGACCCAAACTCTGCATCACGCCAGTGGTTGCGTCCCATCGGAAAGACCGATACGTCAACCGATCGTATGGCTGGCACGTCCCGACCACTGTGTTCCCATCGGCGCTCACCGCATTCGCTTCGGTGAACTCCATGCCCGGCAGCACGCCGATGTCTCTTCCACCAGATGCGGCGTTCCAGTAGAAGCCGCGCACGTAGTACCACTCATCGGTATCGGTACACGTCCCGGCAACCGCCGAACCGTCTGCGTTGATCCCGGTCAGCCGCGGCCAGGGGGCGTTTGGAACTCCGCCCATGCTCTGCACGCTCTGGCCTGCCGACCACCGAAGCCCCCGCGCCCACCCAGTGTCTGAAGGAAACGCCGGAGGCCTCGAACTTCTGCCTACAACTACATTTCCATCGCCGCTGATCGCATACGCGTAAGAGACCGAATCTCCAGGAAGCGGGCCAACGCTTGTAATCGTTCCTTGGGCTTGGGCTTGAGGTGCTGCTGCCAGCAGCAATGCACATGGTCCAGCAAATCTGGTGGTGACGCTCCGCATTGTGGGCTCCTTGTGCCGAGAACCGAGTGTGCAGCGCATTCTCGGGGATGTCAAGGGCAGAGTGTGAGGATATTGTTTGGGTTAGCCGCGTATGCAGCGTCATCCCGTCCCTCGGGATGCGAATGGGGACCTTCCCAAATCCAGCGCCTGATTCTGACCAGTTAGCCCGGAAACTCGGTCGGGGAGGGGTTCGTATATGATGGGGTGGTCGGGCGAGCCAGGAATGGTGGCCCGGCGAAAGAGGGCGGAGGCGGCCGACCCGTTTGGGGGCTGCCCAGAGGCCGACGGTAACACTGGAGGTTGGCGATGGCGCGCCGAGGAATGACATTCGGGCTTGGTTGTCTTGTGGCGTGTGGCCTCGCCGGCAATTGGTCGTGCGGGATTGCTGCTGCCCAGCCCCAGCAGCCCTCGCGCGGTGCACCGGCGGTGGCGATCACCGGCGACGATGCGATCGTGCGCGAGTTCGCCGGGGAGCGAGCGTTCACGAAGCCCAGCAAGGACGCGGTGATGGGTTTCAGTTTGCCCACGCAGGTCCTGCAGGTCTTTGTGAAGGGCGGGCAGGAAGTCAAGAAGGGCGACCAACTCGTCCGGGGCGACGACGTCGAGGACAAGGCGCTGCTGACGCTCCAGAAGTTGCTAGTGGACACCGATTGGCCGGTCCAGAAGGCCAAGAACGAACTGGATAAGGCGAAACTGGGCCTTGACAACATTCTCGAAGCGAAGAAAAAGGGCGGCGCGACAGACCAGGAAGTGGACGTCATGCGCCTGAACTTCGAGGGCGTGCGGATCGACCACGAGAACGCGAAGATGAACCAGGCGCAGCAGGTGCTGCAATACGACCGATTGAAAGCGCGTGTCGATCGGCTGACGCTCGTTTCGCCCGTGGATGGCACTGTGGACCTGGTCGCGGTCGAGGCAGGCCAGGTCGTGGGGGATGGCGAGAAGATTGTGCGCGTGGTGAACATCGATCCCCTCTGGATCGATGTGCCCGCGACGATGAAGGACCTTGCGACGCTGCGCGTGAAAGAGAACGATCCGGCGTGGGTCCTGGTTGAGGTTGCGGGCGCGTATGCGATTCGTGAAGCGAAGGTGATCGAGGTGAGCCCGGTGTCGGACCCCGGCAGCCGTACGAGGCGTGTTCGCGTTGAGATGCCCAACCCCAAGGGTGAGAAGCAGTTGGTCGCGGGCGAGCCGGCGTGGGTGCGACTCAGCGCGCCGTCGGCGGAAGTGAAGGCAAAGGTGGCGACGAACAAGGCAGAAGAGGCAAAGGTCGCGAAGTCGGAGAAGCAGTGAGAAGTCGACGAGTGCACGGGCTGGAAGTCCGGACCATGGGCAAGTTTGCACAGGCTGGAAGCCTGTGCCACGGGCGAACGAGGGACGATTCGTGATCGATCTATCAAATCTCAAAGCGCCGGGTTGGCAGCGGATCGTGTCGGAGTTGTCGGCTCCGGCGCCGGACGACGCGGCGTTTGTTGTGCGGCTCGTATCGATCCTGGGGCAGGTCGCAGGAGCGAGGCAGGCCGTGTTCTTCACGATCGCGGGGCAGCGCGAGGATGACCAGGCGAGCGCGGAAGCCAAGCCCGAACTGATCTGGCCCGGGATGGGCGGGGACGGAACGGTCTCTCGCGCGATGAGCGACGAGAACAAGCAGGCGCCGATCGAGCATGTGCTCGATGCGAAGTCGGCCGCGATCGCCGCGGCGCAGGGGCGGCAGACGCGAGTATTTGGGCTTGATGAAGCGGGGACGCAGTTCTATGGCGACAGCGCCGGGGGCAAGGGGCACCTCGTCGCGCTTCCGATCGCGGGTGGCGTGGCTGGGGATGCGGGACAGGCGCCGCTGCGTGGCGTGGTCACACTGTTCCTCGACAACCGCTCGCGCCAGGCGCTGCAGACGACGCTCGCGCTGCTCGAAGTGCTTGCGGGCTATGTCTACTCGCACGGCGCGATGCAGTCGCTGAAGCGCACGAAGCAAGCGAGTGCGTCGTTGGATCTTGCGGGCAGATTGCTCGCAAGTCTGAACTCGACCGTTGGCTTCAAGGGGTGCTCGTTCCAACTCGTGAACGACCTTGCCCGGCAGATGGGTGTGGACCGCGTCGCATTGTCGTGGGTTGCCGGACCTGGCGCGAACGATTCGAACCCCTCATCGCGACGATTCTGCAAGATGGTCGCGATCAGCGATACCGAGAATATCGACCGCCGCATGGCGATGGTGCAGAAACTCGAGACGGCGATGGACGAGTGCCTGGACCAGAAGCAAGCGGTGATCTTCCCGCCGCCGCCCACGACGGGGACGGAGGATGCGGACGCGGTGCTGTCGCGTGCCATCACGCAGGCGCACCGCGAACTGGCGTCGGGCGATTCGCGTCTGAAGGTCGCGTCGTTCCCGCTGCGCATCGCGGACCACGGGCGTGTGGGTGGTGGGGAGCGTGTCGTCGGCGTCGTCACGCTCGAGTCGGGCGGCGAGGGCGTGCTCGAACTCTCGACGATCGAACTCTTGCAGGCGACGCTGGACTTGATCGCGCCGGTGTTGCTCGTGCGCAGGAGCGACGATCGCAACCTCGCGCTGCGAACCAAGGACTCGGCCCTGCGCTCCGCGGCGTGGCTGGTTGGCCCAACGCACACGGCATGGAAGGTCCTCGGTGCTACGCTGCTCGTCGCGTCGCTGGTGGTGACCTTTGTCACGATGCCCTACCGAGTGGGCGCGCCGATGGAGATCCGCCCGCGGGAGATGCGCACGGTGTCGGCCCCGTTCGAGGGCGTTCTGTGGTCCATCGCGCCGGGGATCGAGGCTGGAGCAAAGGTGGAGGCGGGGCAGACTCTCGCCGAGTTCGACACCGTGAAGTTGCGGCTCGAAGCGACCGAGGTCAGCAGCGAGATCCTGCGGTTTGAAAAGGAAGTCGACGAGGCAATGAAGTCGCAGGATGTGGGCAAGGCGCAGCAGGCGCAGGCCCAGGCCGACCAGGCGCGGGCGAAGTTGGATCGCCTGCAGTTTGAGATCTCTCGTGCCACGCTGACGGCACCGATGGCCGGCACGATCATCTCCAACGACATCAAGGACAAGATCCGCTCGCAGGTGAAGATCGGAGACCCGCTCTTCCAAATCGCAGATCTCAACGATCTGGTGGCGGTGGTGCGCGTCGAAGATCGCGATATCGCGCTGGTGCAGAAGGACCAGAAGGGCGAGGTTTCGCCCAAGAGCTCGCCGAGTTTGTCCGTGCCGGTGATCGTGGAGCAGATCGTGCCGCTGGCTGCCGCGCACGACGGCGTGAACGCGTTCGAGGTGCGTGCGCGGCTGGTGCCCAAAGACAAGGCGCAGATTGCGACGTTCCGCCCGGGCGTTGAAGGGCAGGCGAGGCTCGATGGCCCAGAGATGTCGCTGATCGGCATCGCAAGCAGGCGCATCGTGGATCAGGCTCGCCTGTGGCTTTGGTGGTAAGGAAACTGTGACGACGGACGTGGAACACGCATGAGCGATCGCGCGACATTCTCTCCCTTCTGGCACCGCGTGCGGGCGCTCCACCCGCGCCTGAGGCCCCACGTCCAGACGACCCGCCAACACTACCGCGGCGGACGCTGGCACGTTTTGCACGATCCCGCGAGCAACGCGTTCTATCGCCTGGGGCCCGTCTCGCACGAGTTCATCTCGCTGCTCGATGGCAAGCGCACGGTCGAGGAGGCGTGGGACATCTGCCTCACGCACCATGGCGACGAAGCGCCGACGCAGAACGAGGTCATCCAACTCATCGGGCAGTTGTACACCGCGAACCTTCTTGCGGCGGACATTCCGCCCGAGACGGAGCAGTTGCTCCGCCGCGGGCGAGAGCGGATGAAGCAGCGCTTCGCTTCGCAGGCGATCGGCCTGATGTACTTTCGGCTGCGCCTGTTCAACCCGGATCGCATTCTCGCGTGGCTCGAGCCGATCTTCCGCCCGCTGCTCAATCGCTGGGGATTCCTGGCGTGGCTGATGTGGGTGGGCTTTGGTATCTCGCTGGTGGTGGGGGATTGGGAACGCATCAGCCAGTCGTACGAATCGGCGATGGGCCCGGGCGCGTGGCTGACCAACTTGCCCGTGCTCATGGCCGCCTTCGTCCTGATCAAACTCATCCACGAGTCGGGGCACGGCCTTATCTGCAAGCGTTTCGGCGGGCAGGTGCCCGAGTTCGGCACGATGCTCCTCGTGCTCGTGCCGGCGCCGTATGTTGACGCGTCGGCAGCGTGGGCCTTTTCGAACAAGTGGCAGCGGATCGCGGTCGGTGCGGGCGGCATGTTGTTTGAGTTGGCGGTCGCATCGGCGGCGGCCCTCGTGTGGCGCAACACGTTCGATGGACACCTCATTAATAAACTCGCCTTCAACGTGATGCTGACCAGCGGCATCTCGACAATCTTGTTCAACGCCAACCCGCTCATGAAGTTCGATGGATACTACATGCTCAGCGACCTGCTCGAGGTGCCAAACCTCATGCAACGCTCGACGCAGGCACTGCAATACCACGCCAAGAAATACTTGTATCGTCTCAGGAACGTGGAGCCCCCGACGACCGATGCGAGCGAGGCCGTGATCCTCAACGTGTACGGCGTGCTCGCGCTGGTGTATCGCGTCTTCCTTTTCTTCTCGATCACGCTCTACGTCATGGGGCAGATGTTCGCGCTCGGGCTGATCCTCGCCTGTTGGACGGCGGCGATGTGGTTCATCCTGCCGACGTTCAAGTTCGTGCACTGGCTCGCGACCGGGCCACAACTCAGCGAGCGACGCGGGCGCGTGATCCTGACGAGCCTCGTACTGATCGCGGTGGGGCTGGGCCTGGTCGGCTTGGTGCCCATGGCCGACCGGCGCACGGCGTCGGGGGTTGTGTCAAGTGACGAGAAGACGGGCGTCTTCTTCGGCGTCGAGGGGTTTGTCGCCCAGGTGCACAAGCGCCCGGGTGACAGTGTGAAGAAGGGTGAGCCGATCGTCACACTCGAGAGCCACCTGCTCGACGCCCAGCGTCGCGTGGCGGCGGCGGAACTCGAAGAATCGCGTGCGGTCGAACTGCGTTCCACCGCCAAGAGCATCCCCGCGGGCATGATCGCGCGGGAGCGCGTTCAGAATCGCGTCGAACTGGTGGCGTACGTCGAGGACCGGGCCACTCGCCTGGTCGTCCGCGCTCCTCACGACGGCGTCGTCGTCGGGCAAGACCCCGCGGACCTGATTGGCAAGTTCGTCAAAGAGGGTGAGCAGTTGTGCGAGGTCGTCAACGCCGCTCCCGAACACCTCCGCGTGACGGCCGGGCTGACGCAGACCGAAGTCCTGTGGCTCTACGAACTCAGCCCCGAGCAATACGGCGTCGAAATTCGTCGCCTCGCGCAAGCGGGCAAGGTCGCAAAGGCGACGCCCACGCGCATCCCGCAGGCGGGGCAGATGCTGCTGGAACACGCCGCACTCGGTGCCGCGGGTGGCGGCGGGCTCGAGACGGACATGCGGGAGAACTCCGGGCGCATTGCGAAGAGGCCGGCGTTCCAGGCCGAGTTCAAGATGGAACTGGCGTCGAACGTCGAGCAACTGCCGATGCCGGGCGAACGCGTGAAGATCCGTTTCACGCTTCCCGACAAGCCCCTGCTCTCGCAATGGGTCGATCGCTTGCAGAAACTCATCCTTGGCAGGGCGCGGGTGTGACCATGGCGCAGGCGCTGACCCGCTACCAGGTGCTGTATGAATCGATGACGAGCAGGCGTCGTCGCCCGACGTTGCCGCGCGGGTTGGATGTGCTCGCGACCATCGCGAAGGTGCGCGCGACCAACGCGAGATACAGCACATCATGGCTGCGGAAGCAGGCGGATTTGATCGACGCGATGGCGCCGGAACTGAGGAACTTCTCAACCGCCGCCCTCGATGATGAGATCCAGCGAATCCGCGAGCCGTTCGTGCGCGGCAGGCAGACGGAAGAGATCGTGCGCCGCGGGCTCGCGGTCGTGCGCGAGGTGGCGCGCCGCGCGACGAACGAGGAAGCCTTCATCGTCCAGTTGATGGGCGCGATGGCCCTCTACCACGGGCACATCGTCGAGATGCGCACGGGCGAGGGCAAGACGCTCACCGGCTCGCTCGTGTGCCCTCTGCTCGCGTGGCAGCGACGGCACGTCGTCGTGTTCACGGTGAACGACTATCTCGCGGCTCGCGATGCGGAGTCGCGTCGTGTGATCCACGAGCGATGCCTGTGCAGCGTCGGTGCGATCACGCAGGAGATGACGCCACAGGATCGTGCGCCGGTCTATTCGCGTTCGATTGTCTATGGCACGCCCAAGCAGATCGTTGCCGACTGGCTGCGCGACCAGATCCGTCTGGGGCGTGTGAACTCGGCGTGGATGGGGCGGCATCTGATGGAGCAGTTGGGCGCCGAGCAGTCCCAGTCGATCGCGCCGATGGTGCCGGGTCTGCACGCGGCTCTGGTCGACGAGGCGGACGCCGTGCTGATCGACGAGGGCGTGGTGCCCCTGATCATCGCGCGGTCGCGCCGCGAGGATGACATGGCAAAGGCCTACCAACTCGCAAGTGTTCTCGCGCAGAAGTTGGACGAAGGGCCCGACTTCGAGGTGGACAAGATCCATCGGCGCGTTGACATCAAGCGCCGTGGCGAGCATCGCTTGCAGCATTCGTTCAACGAGTCGCAGGGCACGCCGGGCAGCGCGGTCTTCAAGGCGTATCGGCGTGGCGAGGAACTCGTGCGACAGGCGCTCGTGGCAAGGCACTGCTATTTCCACGGACAGCAGTACCAGATCGTCGAAGGGAAGGTCGTGCTCGTGGACGAGTACACCGGACGCTTCCTTGCCGATCGTCAGTGGGAGCATGGCCTGCATCAGTCTGTCGAGGCGAAGGAAGGGCTCGAAATCACCGCCGATCGCGAGACGCTCGCTCGCATGAGTTTCCAGAAGTTCTATCGCAGTTTCCCGTTCCTGTGTGGCATGACAGGCACCGCCGCGGACGCGAAGGGTGAGATGGAGCGAACGTACTCGCGCCCGGTGAGCGTCATCCCCACGAATCGCCCGATCGTCCGCAAGCAATGGCCTTCGCGGATCTTTCGCTCGTCGCGCGACAAGTGGCACGCGATCGTGGAGTGCATTGACGCCTTGAGCGCAGGCAAGCCGACGCAGGAAGAGCCGTCGCCGACGGGGCCGCGTCCGGTGCTCATCGGCACGAGATCGATCGTGGCGAGCGAACTGCTCTCGACGCTTCTTGCCGAGCGCGGGCTGCCGCATCAGGTGCTCAACGCGAAGAACGACAAGGAAGAGGCAACGATCATCGCGCACGCGGGGCATATCTCGCAGCAACCGGACGGCTCCATGCGCGGCGCGATCACCGTCGCGACGAACATGGCAGGCCGGGGCACGGACATCCTGCTCGACGGTGACGCCCGCGCTGGCGGCGGGCTGCACGTTATCCTGACGGAGATGCACGGCGCTCGCCGCGTGGACTTGCAGTTCGTCGGGCGTGCAGGGCGGCAGGGCGATCCGGGGTCATCCCAGAGTTTCCTCGCGCTCGATGATGAACTGGTCACCAAGTTCGTGCCGACGATTGCGCACGCGCTCAAGGCGCGCGCGGGCCTGCGCTTCCGCGAGAACAACGAACTGCGGCCGGGCAGTACCACGGCTCGAGCCGCCCGCGCCATCTTCAGGCTCGCGCAGCGACGCAGCGAAGCCAAAGATCGGCAGAATCGGGCGGCCGTGTTGCGTCAGGATGACTGGGTCGAGAAGAATCTGCCCGGGGTGTGACGCGAATTGTGGAGAGGCTCGCATTGACGAGCCCGACGCTCAAGTGAGGGTCGTCGTTCTATTTCGGACGAACACAGCACCCCACTCGGAGAGTGGGGGTACCAAGAAGCGCCACGATTCGAAGACTCATCGTGTGGGTGCGGGCTACATCAGACTCGCGCGATCAAGGAACGCTCGTCCCATTGTCCGATGCCTTATGCCCGATACTCAGTCCTGATGCCCGCGCTTCGCGGGGATGCAGTTCACACCGATGACAAGCGCGATGATGAGGATCATGAGCATCCAGTTGGTCATGAACGGCCGATCTGCGTCCTCACGGCCCGGGGTCGGGGCGTCCACCTTGACCTCTTTCTTGATCACCTGGGCGCTTGCAATGGGGGCGAGCCCGCCCAAGGTCAAGGCGGTGAGAAGTCCGGCGGCGATCTGGCGGTTACGGCTCATGCTCAAAGTGTACACGCTTTCCTACCCCAGCGGTTCCAGGATTGACTCCGGGTCTTCCTCACGATTCGCCCACCGGAACCCCCCGGCGAGCGGCCTGCTGACACGATCAAACACCGACTGGGGCAGGTGCACCGTTCGCCAACGGGGGCTGCGCACCTTCATGGACGCCCGATAGTCCGTCAGGGTGACCGTCCGAATCGCGTACCAATGGGCCCGGTGCTCGAAAATCTCTTCGAAGAGGGCGTCGCGGGGTTGGGATTCGCACCAATAGATGAAGACAAACGCGGCTTCGAAGGTCGGGCCGAAGAGTCGCTCCCAGCGGGAAAGGGACTCGACATCGTCCGCCGTGACCCAGTTTTCGAGGCGAGGAAGGCGGGCTGGTCGCGCGGGTGAAGGCAGCAACCCCGGATCCTCCTTCGCAACGCGGCGTGGCGGCGGGAGGCGTCGGCCCTTCACCTCGGCGAGCAGATTGATGCCACTGCCATAGAGGACAAAGTCGAAGGACTTGAGCGCTTGGTTGTGATGGTGGCCCGAGGCGTCTTTCTCGATGGTGGCGAGGTGGGCCGAATCCGGGAGGAGTGCTTTCTTCGCCTCATCGACGGCGACGTACGGGATCCGGCGTGCCCGCAGAAAGTCCTCGAAGGCCTTTTCGTAATGGTGCCGGCGTTGGGCCATGGGAACAGTATAAAGCACGCCGCCCGATTGTGGGCCGAATGTGGGCCGAACCCCGTACACTCGCCGGTCCCGGGGATGACCCTTGGGGCATTGGGAGATGCACGGGTGGAGATGTGGCAGGCTGTCATTCTGGGTCTGGTCGAGGGAATCACGGAGTATCTCCCGATCTCCTCGACGGGGCACCTCATCCTCGCCAAGGACTGGCTGGGGCTTGCTGACAAGCCCGAGATGACCAAGGCTGTGGACGATTTCATCATCGTGATCCAGGGCGGCGCGATCTTGGCGGTGCTCGGTCTGTATTGGCAACGGGCGTGGCAGATGGTCCGGGGGCTGTGTGGCAAAGACCCGGCCGGGCTGAAACTCGTCTGCAACCTCTTCGTCGCGTTCTTGCCTGCGGCGGTCTTTGGCCTGCTTCTCGACAAGTGGATCGAGTCCAAACTCTTCTTTACTGGGCCGGTGATCACGGCCCTTTTCCTGGGCGGCGTTTTCATGATGCTCGTCGAGGCGAGGCGCGATGGGCGTATTGGCGGGAAGCGCACGCTTCCCATTCGTGCCGACGATCTCAAGGGCATCGAGCAATTGTCTGCGGGCGACGCCCTTGCTGTGGGCCTGCTCCAGTGCATCGCAATGTGGCCGGGCATGAGCCGGAGCATGATGACAATCGTGGGCGGGTATCTTGTCGGCCTGCGCCCCAAGGCCGCCGCGGAGTTCAGTTTCCTCTTGGGCTTGCCGACGCTCGGGGCGGCGACCATCTACAAACTCACCAAGAACCTCAAGCACTCGGCGGACACGGGCGAGCCCAACATGTTCGAGGTCATCGGTTGGCCCGTGGCTCTCGTGGGCATCGCGGTTGCGGCGATTTCGGCGGCGATCGCGGTCAAGTGGCTCGTCGGGTTCTTGAATAAGCACGGCCTGATCCCGTTCGGCTGGTACCGCATCATCCTCGCGATCGTGCTGGGCGTGCTCATCTGGCGCGGCGTGGTCAACCCAATCGGCGGTTCGACGGTGAAGGCGGGCGGGTCGGAAGTCGTGCCGCCCGTGCAGTTTGTGGACCCGCCGGTGCCCAGTGAGCCGACATTCTCCCCAACCAACTAACACTCTGCGGGACTCCTTCATGCGTACCAGTTTTCCCAAGAACAGAATCAAGGCCGTGCTGCTCGAGAACATCCACCCCGCGGGCGTGGAGTTGCTCAAAAGCGAAGGTTTTCAGGTTGAGACGCACAATGGTGCGTTTGACGAGGCCAAACTCATCAAGAGCCTCGCCGACGCGCACCTGCTGGGCATCCGCAGCAAGACGGAGGTGACGGCACGCGTGCTCGCGCACGCGCCGAAACTCCTGAGCGTCGGCTGCTTCTGCATCGGCACGAACCAAGTCGCACTCCGCGATGCCAAGCGCGTCGGCCTGCCCGTCTTCAACTCGCCCTTCTCGAACACGCGCAGCGTCGCGGAACTCACGATTGCCGAGACCATTGCTCTCACGCGGCGCCTGACAGAGAAGAGCGAACTTGTCCACAAGGGCGTGTGGGACAAATCCGCGGCCGGGGCGCACGAGGTCCGCGGACGCACCCTTGGCATTGTCGGCTACGGGCACATCGGCTCGCAGGTGTCGGTGCTCGCCGAGGCGTTGGGCATGCGCGTGATCTACCACGACGTCGTCTCAAAACTGCCGATGGGCAACGCACGCCAGGTCAAGACGCTCGCCGACGTGCTGAAGGACGCTGACGTCGTCACGCTGCATGTTCCCGCGAACGAATCAACGAGGAACATGATCGGCCCGGCTCAACTCAAGAAGATGAAGCCCGGCTCGATGCTCATCAACAACGCGCGCGGGAGCGTCGTCGATCTTGACGCCCTCGCTGCCGCGCTCAAGAGCGGGCACCTTGATGGTGCCGCCCTGGATGTTTTTCCCGATGAGCCCTCGGGCAAGGGCGACACCTTCGATAGTCCGGTGCGGGGGCTGGCAAACGTCATCCTCACCCCCCACATCGGCGGCAGCACCGAAGAGGCGCAGCAGTCGATCGCCGAGGACGTCGCGACCAAACTCATCAAGTTCATCAACGTGGGGAGCACGACGGGTGCCGTCAACGTCCCACAGGTGGAACTGCCCGATCAGTCTGCGGTCGATCCGGAGACCGAGGATCGAGTTCGTGGCGGCGTTAAGGCCAAGAGGCCCCATCGCATTCTGCACTTCCACCGCAACGTCCCGGGAGTCCTTTCCAATCTGCATTCCGCGATCGCCAAACTCGGCGCGAATATCTCCGCCGAGCATCTTCGGACCGACGACGAGATCGGCTTTGTGGTCCTGGACGTGGACCCGACGGACGGCGAGAAAGTGCTGGCCGCCGTGCGAGGCATCCCGGAAACCGTCCGAGTCCGCATGCTCTGGTAGTCTGGCGCTTCCCCGACCAACAACTTCACGCTCGCGCCGGCTCATCGCGTTCGCATTGCCGGTTGGTGTTTGGGAGGATTCCCCTCCCCAGCGAGCCACGAATCAGGTACCATCCACCCCTCGTGAACACGTTCCTCCTCACCTTGATCGATGCACTGGCCGTGGGAAGCCTCTACGCGCTCATCGCGCTGGGCTACACGATGGTCTATGGCATTTTGAAGTTCATCAACTTCGCCCACTCGGACATCTTCGTCCTCGGGGCGTGGGTGTCACTCTCCGCTGCGACCGCCGCGGGCTGGGGTGATGAACCGGCGGCGATGGCGGCGTGGGTGCCCATGACCGCTGGCGTCGTCACCGTCCTCGGCGGCGTGCTCTTTGGCCTGAGCAAAGTGCCGGGGCTGAACCTCCCCCGAGCCGTCCAAGCACCCGTCAAAGGCGGCGGCTCCATCCTCCTCGCCGGCGTGTGGGCGTGGGCCACCATCGGCCTCTTCTTCATCGCCAAAGCAATCCACGCCAACGATCCCAAGTCGCTCCTCGGCGGCGGTGTCATCCTTCTGCTCGCGATGAGCACGTGTGGCCTCGTGGGGTTCTCGCTCGAACGCCTCGCGTACAAGCCGCTGCGCAAGGCGCCGCGACTCAACGTCCTCATCACCGCGATCGGCGTGTCGCTCTTGCTCCAGAACCTGGGCCAACTGGATTGGCTCTTTGGGACGCGGCCTCAGCGCATGCCCACGCTCCTCACCGAGAGAGATCTCGTCACGCTGGGCTCTGGAGATGGCGCCGCCAAGATTCGCCTTTTGGACGTTATTTGTGGCGGGACGGCGATCGTCCTCATGCTCGCGCTGGATCGTTTGGTCTTTTCGACCAAACTCGGGCGGGCCATGCGAGCCGTCAGTTTCAACGAGAAGAACGCGGCCCTCATGGGAATCCCCGTCGATCGCGTGATCAGTTTTACGTTTGTGCTCGGCGCGATGCTTGCGGCCGCCGCCGGGTTCCTGTACTCGCAGAAGTATCCGGGCGTGAACCAGACCGCCAACGTCGGTTGGGTGCTCCTGGGCCTCAAGGCCTTTGTGGCTGCGGTCGTCGGCGGAATCGGTAACATCCGCGGCGCGATGCTCGGCGGGCTCCTGATCGGCCTGCTCGAGTTCTTCACTCGTGCCTACGCCCCCTATGGAACCCAGATGTGCGACGTCGCCGTCTTCGGCGCGCTGATCGTCGTTCTGCTCGTCCGCCCCTCGGGCCTCCTGGGCTCCACCGTGCAGGAGAAGGTGTGATGCTCGTGACCCACATCCGTTTCAGGGCGGACTTGGAGGTGACTTCATGAACCTCCTCAGCAAGAACGCGCACGCCTTGCGACCTTCGTTCGGACCTACCGCGCTCAAATCCGCCTGGCCCTTCGCCGCCGTGATCTGCCTCGCGCTTCTCATGCAGTTTGTCGTCAAGCCTCAACTCGGTGACGAGAACGCGTTCATCGCCAAACTTATCATCGACATCGCGACCAACATCATGCTCGCCGTGAGCCTCACGCTCGTGAATGGCTTCACCGGGCAGTTCTCGATCGGGCACGCCGCGTTCATGGCGATCGGTGGCTATGCCTCCGCGGGGATCGTCTACTACGCCTCCGCGCGATTGTTCGGCGACGAGATGTTCGCCAACGCGGGCGTGCATGGTGGGCTGCTCAGTGCAATGCGAAGCGATGGAGAGATGGCCGAGACCGTCGCGCCCTTCATCGCATCGGGTGACATGCTCTTCCTCGTCTCTCTGCTGATCGGTGGCCTCCTCGCCGCCGCATGTGGCTACATCGTGGGCTTGCCCAGTTTGCGCCTGAAGGGCGATTACCTCGCGATCGTCACGCTGGGCTTTGGTGAGATCGTTCGCCTCCTCATCGGGGTCTTCACCGACGATGTAATCAAGGACGTGGACAAGATCAAGGCCACGCCCTTCTACAACCTCCCCGCGCACCTCGGCGGGCCCGTCGGGTTCTCCGGGCTGCCCTTCTACACCAGCCTCTTCTGGGTCACGCTCTTCTGTGGCGTTACGCTCCTCGTCGCGTATCGCCTCAAGGAGTCAACCCATGGACGGGCGTTCCTCTCCGTCCGCGAGGACGAGATCGCCGCGAGCGCGATGGGCGTGAACACGACCAAGTACAAGATCCGCGCGTTCGTCATCGCGGCGTTCTTCGCCGGCATCGCGGGCGGGCTTTACGCCCACACCGTCGGCGTGCAACTCAACGCGAACGAACTCGGCTTCGTCAAGAGTTTCGACATCGTCATCATGGTCGTCTTGGGCGGCCTGGGGAGCATCTCGGGCGCCGCGATCGCCGCCGTGATCCTGACGCCCCTGCCCGAACTGCTGCGCAATCCAAACGACCTGCTCCTGTCGTGGCACGTCGGGCTCCCATTGCTGGTGGCGGGCCTCGTGTGCTGGTTCGCGTTCCCGCGCAAGGCCGTGGTGCGAGGGATCGCCCGACTCGCCGTGGTCGTTGGCATCATCGCCCTCGTTCTTGCGGGTATTGCAGCACTCGCCATCGAGTACAACATCGATCTCGCGGGGTACCGCATGGTCATGTACGCCCTCGCCCTCATCCTGATGATGATCCTGAGGCCAAAGGGCTTGCTCGGCGTGCTCGAACTGTGGAGCAGGAATCTGTGGAAGGGCGAGGCCGCTGCGCGAGGCAGCAAGACGGCACCGCCGGCGAAGGGGGCCGCATGAACCCCATCGTCTCCTCCGTCGCCGCGACGATCCACTCGGGCGTCCGCTCGCCGTTGCTCGTCGCGCATGGCGTCTGCAAGTCCTTCGGCGGTCTCAAGGCAGTGCAGAACTTCTCGTTCACCCTCAACGAGGGCGACCTGTGTGGGCTCATCGGTCCCAACGGCGCGGGCAAGACCACTATCTTCAATCTGCTCACGGGCGTGTATGTGCCGGACATGGGCGATGTCACGCTCGCCGGGCAGCGCCTCAATGGGATGAAGCCCCACCAGATCAATGAGGCCGGGCTCGGTCGCACGTTCCAGAACATCCGCCTCTTTGGCGAACTCTCCGTCCTCGACAACATCAAACTCGCCGCCCACGTCCGCACGACGCATGGCCTGTGCGCGACGGTGCTGCGATCGCCTTGGGCCAAGGCCGAGGAACGCGCGATCACGAATCGCGCGCGAGAGTTGCTCGCTCTCTTCGATCTCGCGGATCGTGAGCAGGAGCAGGCGCGGAACCTGCCGTATGGCGATCAGCGGCGGCTCGAGATCGCCCGCGCGCTCGCGACCGAGCCCAAGGTCTTGTTGCTCGACGAACCAGCCGCCGGCATGAACCCGCAGGAGAAGGTGGAGTTGCGATCCCTCATCCGCCGCGTGCGTGATCAGTTCAAGGTGACGATCCTCCTCATCGAGCACGACATGGGCGTAGTGATGGAGATCTGCGAGCGGATCGCGGTCCTCGATTATGGCGTGAAGATCGCCGAGGGCTCGACCCAGGACGTGCAGAAAGACCCGAAAGTGATCGAGGCGTACCTGGGTACGAGCGGAGAAGAAGCGCCGGCGGCAAAGGCCGAGCGCGACCGCCGCGACGAAACGGGCGTGTACTCGCCCACGCTCTCTGATCCCAACCTGCCCGGTGCGGGAGGTGCGAGCCATGGCTGAGTCCATCGTGCCGCCCATGCTGGAGATCCTTGACCTTGCCGTCAACTACGGCGCGATCCGCGCACTGCACGGGCTCAATATCAAAGTGAACCAGGGTGAGATCGTCACGCTCATTGGCTCCAACGGCGCGGGAAAGACCACGACGCTCCGCGCGATCTCTGGGCTCGTCGATGCACAGGGGTCGATGCGATTCCAAGGTCGGGAGATTCGCTCGATGCCACCCCACGAGATCGTGAAACTCGGGATTGTTCAATCGCCCGAAGGCCGCGGCGTTTTCTCCAACATGACCGTGTCAGAGAACCTCGACCTCGGTGCATTCGTCCGTAAGGACCACGCGCAGGTGAAGAAGGATCGGGAGCACGCGCTCGATCTCTTCCCGCGTCTCCGCGAGCGGTTGTCCCAGTACGCGGGCACACTCTCGGGCGGCGAGCAGCAGATGCTCGCGATGGCGCGGGCGCTCCTCTCGAAGCCCAAGTTGCTGCTGCTCGACGAGCCGAGCCTGGGACTCGCGCCCCAGATCGTGCAGACGATCTTCCAGATCATCCGCGATATCAACAAGGAAGGGACGACCATCTTGCTCGTCGAGCAGAACGCGCACCAGGCGCTGCACGTCGCGCACCGCGCGTATGTGCTGGAAGTCGGGCGCATCAAGATGGAAGGGGATGCGAAAGCCCTCGCCGCGAGCGACGAGGTGCGCAAGGCGTATCTGGGCGTGGCGTGACGAGCGTCGCGAAGTTCAGTTGATCTTGCACGCCGCGAATCGTCGCGCTCGCACGCGATTCAGATCAGTCCGCGCTGGGGCCATCGGTCGCCGCGAACGTCGCGATGGGCATGCGGATGTTCGACTCGCGGGCCTTGGCGTGCATCGGGTAACCCGAGACCATCGTGACAAACCCGCCCTGGGGTGCGGCGATCACGGGCACGTCCATCGCGACCTCAAAGTCCTGCGCGGGCATGCGGCGTGAGTATGGGATCGACGCCTGGTCCATCGCGCCACCGCGCTGCATCAGTTGCATGCCGAGCGGATCGCCCGCGGCGAGCGTGCCGTTGTACGAAGCGGGGACATAGACCGTGCGCTCCTCAGAGGAAGCACACCCACCAAGAAAAACGGTGGCCAGGACGAGCGGAACGATGAAGGTGTTTCGACGCATGGTGCACTCCCTCGGGACCCTCTCGGGTGTCGCCCTCTCTCCGGGCGTGAGGATCCCATCGGCGGGGGGTGCGTACTGGTGGAGTAGAACAGGCCACCTTTGCGCGTTCGGGGTGCCGGACGTGCCGAACAGGAGGCACGAAGCGTGTCTGCGGCTCGAACCGGGGTCCAGCCGATGCGTTATGAGACAGCACACAATTTGCTGGCATGTTCGCCCCCGACTTGACGCTGCGTCCGGGTCGCCTTAGGTTGACATGCCCAAGCCGCGTTGTCGGACCGGTGGTGCCCTGCGCACCCTCGCCGAGACGCCCCTGAGGTGGTTCCTGACGCATGGCACCACGCTCCCGACCCTATTGGAAGGACCGTTCGATGATGTTGCGACCCAGGACGACGACCATCGCCTCGATGACCCGAGCGGCAATCGTCGCCCTTCTTGTGTGCCAGGGCCTCCCCGCATCCGCGCAAACCGGGGTTCCCGGCGTTGATCCGGTGCAAATACCCAAGGGCAACCAACCACCCTTGGACATCAACAAGCCCGCCGCGGGCAAGGACGCACCGGCTGCCCCCATCGAAGATGGCTCGACCTACCGTGTGTCGCGGTTCGATCTTGGTTATCGGACACAACATCCTGATCATCCGGCGTTGGAGGCGATTGGCGAGGCGCGGGTGAAGTTGGGCGTGTTGCCGACCGGGTATGTGCAGTATCGCGAGGGGTTGCCCTCGACGACGATTCGCGTGGCGGATGTGGTGGAGGGGACGCAGACGACGTTCCACAGTTCGGCGATCGTGGCCGTGGCTCAGGCGATCGTGGCGGACTTTTCGGCACGTGGCATTTCGGGCGTCGGCGTGCAGATCGATCCGGCGGACATCAACCAGGCGGGGCAGGATTTGCGTTCGCCCGATCGGTCGACGCTGCGGCTGATCATCTGGACGGGGAAGGCCGCGAGCATCAACACGCTGGCGCTCGGGCCGAGGCTTGGCGTGGACAACGCCGAGGGTGATCAGGTTGAGGCGCGATACGACCATTGGAACGCGGTCCACCAGCGCATCCGGGCCCAGTCGCCCGTGCAGAAGGGGGACTTGCTCAAGATCAACGAGGTGGACGCGTTCGTGTCTCGCCTGAATCGACACCCCGGCCGAAATGTCGTGGCGCAGCAGAGCCCGCTGGAAGGGCCCGATGATCCAGAAGCAGCGGAACTGACGTACCGAATCTACGAAGCCAAGCAGTGGTCCGCGTACGCCCAGTTGAGCAACACAGGCACAAAGCAAACCGAAGAATGGCGCGAGCGTTTCGGATTTGCGCACAATCAGATCACGTCGCACGATGACATCCTGCGGCTCGACTATGTGACAGCAGGCTTCGACGACACCAACGCGTTCACCGGGTCGTATGAGTTCCCGCTCCTCTCTGACCGCGTCCGCGCTCGCCTCTATGGCAGTTACAGCGAGTTCAACGCGTCGCAGGTCGGCCTCGCGGGCGAGTCCTTTGGCGGGGAGACAACGCAACTGGGTGTCGAAGTTGCGGGGCTGGTTTACCAACAGCGAAACTGGTTTGTGGACGTCGTCGGCGGCGTGCGTCTTCAGCGCGTGGGCGTGACGGACACGCTCATCGGCACCGACGCCGAGGCGGACTTTGTCATTCCCTCGATCGGCGCTCGTGTCGATCGATTCTCGTTGGCACGCAACACGACGGGGGGTGTGTCGTTCGAGACGAACCTGACGAGCGAAGGACAGTCGAACCTGGACCAGTTGGGACGCTTTGACGCCGACGACCAGTGGTTTGTCGCGAAGTACGACTTCTCGCACTCGGTGCTCATTGGTCCATCGTGGGGTGTGGGCGATTCGCTGGCGCACGAAGTGGCCGCCCGCTTCCGTGGTCAGCAGGCGTTTGGCAGCAGGCTGATTCCCAACGAGCAGGACGTGGTGGGCGGCTCTTCGACGGTGCGTGGTTATCCCGAATCCGCGACGGCGGGCGATTCGACGTTCGTCGCGTCGTTCGAGTACAAGTATCACGTGCCTCGCGGCATGGCGGTTGGCGCGCCGGGGACGATCTTTGGCCGACCGGCGCACACGGCGTCGTGGATGGGAGAAGACTTCCGATATGTGCCCGCCGAGGCGATGGGAAGCACGGACTGGGACCTGATCCTGACGGGCTTCTTTGACATCGGTCGCACCAGCAAGAACAGCAAACTGATCGGCGAATCGGACAGTACTTTGTCCAGCGTCGGTCTTGGTGCAGAGTTCCAAATCAAGTCCAACGTGAGTCTGAAACTGGACTGGGGCTTTGCGCTCGAGGACGTGCGTGACGGCGGGACGGACGTGACGGCGGGTGATAGCCGCGTGCACGTCAGTTTCACGTTCCTGTATTGAGTGACGAACTCCTGGTGAATGACGGGGTTCGCGGCAACCGATCGGACCGGAAATCGAAGTGACCTGTGTTTCGGGAGCCTTTGAGGCTCAGTGCGGGACAAACCCCGCGAAGGAAGATGGCAATGACAAAGATCCACAACAACCTGCGACTCCTGGGCAAGGGCGTGATGGGGCTCCTCTCCCGCGCCGATGTGACGGCGACGCTCTCGGTCCTGTCTCTTGTCGCCGCCCCGGCATTCGCCAGCCCGGACGGCGAGCAGGTCGTGCGTGGCGACGTTCGCTTTGAACGTCGCGGTAACGAGATGTGGATCACTGCTGGTCGCAACAGCATCATCAACTATCGCACGTTCAACATCGCTTCTGGCGAGACGGTGCGGTTCATCCAGCCCGACGCGCAGTCTCGCGTGCTCAATCGCGTGACGACGGCGGCCCCAACACGGATCGATGGCTCGCTACTCGCGAACGGACGCGTGTACATCGTGAACCCCGCGGGCGTGTACTTCGGGCAGAACGCGGTCGTGGACGTGAACGGCTTGCACGCGGCTGCGGGGCGCATGAGCGACTCGGACTTTGTGCGTGGCGTGAATCGCTACACGCACATGAGTGGGTCGGTGATCAATGAAGGCCAGATCCACGCGAACGCGATCTCGCTCGTGGGTCAACAGGTTGGGAACTTTGGCACGATCGTCGCGCCGCAGGGGACGGTCGTCCTCGCCGCGGGACAGGACGTGATCGTTGGCGAGCGTGGCGGGAACGTCGTCGTGCGCATTCCTCGCACCAGTGGCGGGACGCAGGCGACCGTGACCAACGCGGGCGAGATCAACGCCTCGGGCGGCAAGGTAACGATGGCGGCGGGCGACATGCTCGGCGCCGCGATGTTCAACTCCGGACGCATCGCCGCGAGCGATGTGCGCATGGAGACCGTCGGCCGCGGCACGACGACTGTGTCGGGCGTGATCGATGCCTCGAGCACGAATGGTGCGGGCGGCACGATCCGCGTGCTTGGCGAGCACGTTGCCTTGCAGAACGCGACGCTCGACGCTTCGGGCACGACCGGCGGCAGGATCATGGTCGGCGGCAACTTCTATGGCCAGGGTCCAGAACGCCGCTCAACGACCACGACAGTCGATGCCGGGAGCACGCTCCGCGCCGATGGCCGCACGGGCGATGCGGGCCACGTCGTCGCGTGGTCCGATGGCACGACGCGATTCGATGGCATGATCTACGCCCGGGCGCAGGGCGAGGTCGGCAATGGTGGCGTGGCGGAAGTGTCCGGCAAGCAGCACGTCTCGATCGGCGGACATGCCTATCTGCACGGCAAGACGGGCGAGGGCTCGTTCCTCATCGATCCCGGTTCTGTCACGATCGTGGACGGCGGCAACACAGCCCCGGGCGGCGCGCTCGACACGTTCAACGACGCGTGGATCATCGATCAACTTCAGACGGGCGGTGCGACGCTCACGATCTCGACGGCCAACTCCACCAACGCTGGCACGGAAGACCTCACCGTCGACGCCGCCGCGGACCTCACGTACAACAGTGCACAGAACCTGGTGCTAAATGGTGCGAACTCGGTCGTTATCAACGGCGTCATCAACAATGTCGGCACGGGCGGGGTGTCGCTCACGGGCGGCGCAATCAACGTTGCGAACAGTGTGACGGTGGGCGGCGCGTTCTCGACCACGGGCTCGACCTTTGTCAACACGGGCGCGATCAACGCGGGCGGGGCCGTCGCGCTCACGCAGACGGGCGCGGTCAATGTCGATGCGAACATCACCGCGGGCACGTCGTTCACCAGCAACAACAGCGGCATCGGCGGCTCGTTCGACAGTTCGGGATTCACCATCGACGCCAACGCGGGCGGGGTCACGATCTCTCACGCGGGCGATGCGGTCTCCATCGGCAACGTGGACGCGACGGGCGCAATCGCAGTGACGGGCGCCAACGTAGTGCAGTCGGGTACGGCCGACGCGGCGTCCTACGACATCGACGCGACGGGGCTCATCACGGTCAATGGAGCAGTCACGGTCACGGGTACTGCAGGCTTCACGGCCGACAGCGCCGGGTTCACGAATAGTGGTGGCGGCTCCATCACGGCGAACAACGCGGCCGGTCTCATCAACATCAATAGCACGGCGGGTAACGTCACGCTGGGCGGCACGCTCACGGCGGGCACGGGTGGCATCACGCTCGTCTCCGCATCGTCGGCACAAATCAACCAGAA
>Ga0209175_10000402_pt1 | contig 26501 bp, 24 predicted proteins | sample JI91814C2DNA_FD_187506 | JGI IMG/M metagenome (GOLD analysis project Ga0209175, IMG submission 187506) | Wastewater effluent complex algal communities from Wisconsin, to seasonally profile nutrient transformation and Carbon sequestration -... | ecosystem: Engineered > WWTP > Effluent > Algae...
GCTCGATCACCACGTCGCCCGCCGCGGACCACGTGCCCGTCACCGCGAGCGGCAGCGGCCACAGGAGGCTGACGTCGTTGTCGACGCGGCCGACGATCGTCCCGTCCGCCCGGAAGTCGAGGTCCACCGCCAGGTCGCTGCTACCGAGGCTGAAGTCTGCGGCGGTGAAGCTGACCGCGCCGCGGAAGTGTCCGGCGCCCGGCAGGGCCTCGATCTCGATCGTCCACAGGATCGCGCCGCCGCTGGTGATGATCTGGATCGGCAGCACGCGATCGTCGGCCGTCAGCGCGGCGAGGTCGACGTCCGCGACCAGCAGGGTCTCGGCGCCGGGGGCCAGCTCGGCGGGCGCGGTGTCCAGGGCCAGCCCCGGACTGGCGGCGGCGAGGCGGTAGGCGAGCGGCGCGGCGCCGGCGTTGCGAAGGGTGGTGCGGGCCTGTGTCTCGCCGAGCGCCAGCAGGGTCTGCCGCTCGGCGAGCGCCGGAGTGCCAGCGAGCACGGGCCGCTGCGCGCCCCCTTCCTCTACCTGACAGCGACCGTGCGAATCGCAGACCTGGCCCGCGTCACACCCCGCAGCGTCGACGCACCCGGCGACGCAGATCCGCAGCTCGCAGCGGTCGCCCGCGTCGCAGTCGGCGTCGACCTGGCAGGCGACGCCGCCGGGCCAGGGATCCGCGGGGGGCGGCGGCGGGTCGGGTGCATCGGACTCGGACGCGGACCCCGTGGTTGCTCCGGGACCTGTCGAGGTGGAGCCGTCCCGCGCGACGTCGTCGGGTGCGCAGGACAGCGAGAACAACAAGGCCGACGCGGCGGCCTGGAACATCGGTGTTCGTTTCACGGCAAACCTCTCCTGTGGCGCTCACGCGAGCGCTGATTTCGGGCGATGGCTGGTCTCGGCAGTCAATGCCGGCGCAGCGCCACACAGGCGGGCCACAAGGCCCGCGCGGCGCGTCTGTCAGGTCCGGCGCGTGGCCGGTCGAAGATCAAGCGGCGTCGATGCGGCTCGCCGCGTCGTGGACGTCGTGGCCGAGCTGCTCGGCCTCGGCCTCCGTGAACGGCACGGCGCCCGCGGGGAGCGCCGCCACACGCTCGAAGCGAACACCCCCATCCCGCTTCAGCTCGAAGACGCGGCCCGCCTGCACGTGAAACAGGCGCGTGCGCCAGGCATAGAAGTCCGCGAGCGTCAGCGGCGAGAACTCCTGCCCCCCGCGCCCCAGCGACGCCGCCGCCCTGGCCATCATCCACAGGTCGGGGTCGGCGATGTCCCGGGTGGGCTCCGCGTCAGCAGGCAGCTCGCCCTGCCGCTGGAGCATCGCACGGTGGCCGGGCGCCGCGAGCAGGTAGATCTGGCCGAAGTTGTCGACGAAGAACGTCCGCGTGCGGGTGGTGTGGAAGCCCGGGACGGGCCGGGCCTCGGCGCTCTCCTCGACCGTCAGCTCAAATTCCGGCGCCACGGCGCCCTGGGTCCCGTTCATGCTGGTTTCCTCCTAAACTGTTGACCATCAATAAACGAATTAAAGTTTTTTCCAACTTAAAAAGACTTTGGCTCCGAGGATGGTGTATGGTGTCTCGGACATGACCGCGGAGATCTGGGAACCCAAGGAGATGGGCAAGGACTTCGCCACGACCGAGGAAGTCTCCGCGGTCGCCGGGGTCGAGCGCGCGTCCCTCTACGAGTGGGTGCGCGAGGGCCTGCTGCCGGCGCCGAGGACCACCGGCGGGCGCGGCATCATCGCCAAGTGGCCGATGTCGACGCTGACGATCGCCAAGTTCGTCCGCAGCCAGCGAGAGCTGGGCTTCGGCCTGCCAGAGATCCGGGCCCGCATCATCGAAGCGTTCGGCGAGAAGATCACCGAGATCCTGGACGAGCCGCAGGGAAAGCGCGCCCGTGCTCGGGGCGGCAAGAAGCTGGCGAAGCGCCGGCCCAAGAAGTGACGGCGGCTGCGCTACAACCCACCCCGACAACCCCAAACCGACGCGCCCCGAGCGGGCGCGCCTGGAATTTCGCGACCATGATCTTCGACACCATCCCCGGACGCACCGCCGTCCTCGCCCTCACCCTCCACGCCACCGCCTGCGCCCACAGCGGGGCCTCGCCGTCGACGCCGCGGATCCCGATCGCCGTCGCCACGATCGGGTTCGGGCCCGACAACGGGCTGACCCCGGAAGAACAGGCCGAGTGCGAACTCGGCAAGGAGTTCTTCGAGGAGCTGCACGACGAGGTCGGGCAGTCGTTCGCCCTTAGCGGCGTCGCCGATCCCCGCGGCGTCGCGGGCCTCGTCCTGGTCATGCGCTTCGCCAGGGTCGAGGGCCAGAGCATGGTCTCCGGCATCAAGCGCATCGTCCTCGAGGGGCAGCTCGTCAAAGATGGCCAGGTGACCGCCGACTTCGTGGCGATGCGCTACACGACCCATGGGGCGTTCGGCAACTACAGCCGCGGGTTCAAGACGTCCTGCGGCATCTTGGAGGACGTGGCCGAGGAGCTGGCCGAGGACGTGGGCAAGTGGTTGTACCGGCCCACGATGAACGCCCGGCTCGGCGACATGAGCGCGTCATGAACCCTGGCTGACGCGGCCTGCTGCCGCGCGGCCACCGCGCGCGCGGGCATGCGGCGCGCTCATCATCCTTCACACACGAACGTCGCCGCTGTGCCACGATCGCGGCGATGCAGATTTTCGATCGCCGCACCTCGCCACCGCACCTCGTGGCCTTCGCCTTGGCCGCCCTTGTGGCCTGCAACGACGCCCCTGCACGCACCGAGGCTGCTGCACCGGCGGTACAACAAGCCAGCGGTGCTCCCGCCGTGCCCGGGGCCGGCGAAGTTACGCTGTCGCCACCCCTTGTGGTCGCGGCGGTCGCGGCTGCGACCGGCGTCGCCGCGCCTGAGCGCAGCGATGACGGTGTCGTCAAGGTCAGCGTCCCGCGGACCGACGTGGCGGTCGCGGTCGATGGAACGCCCCTGCCACCTTTCCTCGGGCTGACCTCATGGGCCGCGTTCTCGCCGGGCCGGGCCGGAGTCGCGGAGGCGATGGTCATGGGCGACCTCGTTCTGTTCGAGGACGAAGTCAACCCGGTCATGTCGGAGCTGCTCGCCGCGGGCCTCCAGGTCACCGCGCTGCACAACCATTTCTTTTACGACAAGCCCGCCGTGTACTTCATGCACATAGCGGGTGAAGGTACGGTCGCGGCGCTCGGCGACGGGGTCAAGCGGGCCATGGCGACGGTGAAGACGCTGCGCGTGGCCTCGGCAGTGCCGGCGACCGGCTTCGGGGGTCCGTCACTGCCGGCGCGCAGCTCGCTCGCGTCGGCCGAGCTCGAGTCGATCTTGGGCGTCAAGGGAAAGGCCCAGGACGGGATGTTCAAGGTCGTCGTGGGTCGGACGACCCGTGCGGCGTGCGGCTGCCCGATCGGGAAGGCGATGGGCGTCAACACCTGGGCGGCCTTCGCCGGCACGGCCGACAACGCCGTTGTGGACGGCGACTTCGCTGTCGCCGAGAGTGAGATGCAAGCCGTGCTCAAGAGTTTGCGCGGCGATGGGATCAACGTCGTGGCGATCCATCACCACATGACGGGCGAGACCCCGCGGATCTTGTTCCTGCACTACTGGGGGCGCGGCAAGGCTGTCGAGCTGGCGGGCGCGGTCCGGCGAGCGCTCGACAAGACCGACTGGGCACCCGCTGATGGCTGATCCCTGCGACCTCGTGCATTGCCGCGGACGTTGACAGCCTTCGCAGCGGCGTGTACCGCAGGTCCCATGCTGCCGGTGCTCGACCTATCGGGGATGGTGCTGCGGCTCGGCGGCCGTGAGGTCCTGGCCGGAGCGTCGTTCACGGTCGAGGCGGGCGAGATCGTCGTCGTGATCGGTCCGAACGGCGCGGGCAAGACGCTGTTGCTCGAGCTCGTCGTCGGCGCCAGGCCGCTGCAAGGCGGGCAGGTGCGTGGGCGCGGCGTGACGCTCGCGGGGCTCGCGGCGCGGGCCGGTCTGCTCGCATGGGTCGCCGACGAGGCGCGGCCGACGGCGGAGATGCGTGTCGCTCAGATCCTCGACGAGGCTGCGCGGATCGGCGGCGCTGCGGCCGAGCTGCGCGAACGGATCGTCGCCGGGCTCGCGCTCGGGCCGCACCTTCGTGCGCGCGCGGGCGTCCTGTCGCGGGGCGAACGGCATCGCGTGGCGATCGCCGAGGCGCTCCTGCTGCGGCGGCCGCTGACCGTGCTCGACGAGCCGCTCGCGGCGTTCGACCCGCTCCAGCGCACCGCGGCCTGCGACCTGCTCCGCGAGCTGGCGCGGGCCGGGCACGCCTTGTTGATGACCGTACATGAGATGCACACGGCCGAGCGCATCGCCGATCGGATCGTGCTGCTCCACGAGGGGCGTGTGCTCGCCGTCGGGACGCTCGCGGAGCTGCGTGCGGCCGTGGGGCGCGAGACGGGTGACCTCGAGGACATCTTCGTCGCGCTGCTGAGCAAGGGGCGCGATGCGGCGTGAGCTTGTCCTGGTGTTCGGCGCCCGGGTCACATGGGCGGTCGCGGCGCTGGTCGCCGCGGTGGTAGGGCACAGCTTCGTGCTGGCGGTCGACCTCTACGGCCAGGCGTCGGCGTCGGTCGCGGCCGGGTCGCTCGCCGCCCGCGAGTTCGAGCCGTTGCTCGCCGTTCTGCGGCCCACCGTCGGGGGGTGGTCGTTTTGCGTGACGCTGATCGGGCCCGTGCTGGCGGCCCGGGTGCTGGCGGCGGAGAAGGACCGGCGGACCTTCCACGCACGGCTGCTCGCGCTCGGCTCGGCTCGGCGACTCATGGTCCGCAAGCTGCTCGCCGCGTGGCTCGGTCTGTTGCTGCTCGCCGCACCGATCGTGCTCTGCGCCCTGGTGTGGGCCGCGACCGGGGGGCACCTCGACGTTGTTGAGAGCCTCGTCGTGCTGCTCGGTGTGGTGCTGCACGCCGGGTGGATCGCCGCCGTGTCGACCGCGGCCGCAGCGTGGTCGGGAAGCACACCACAGGCGACGGCGCTGGCGCTGCTGCTGTGCGTCAGTCCGTGGATCCTCGACGCCGCGGGCGAGTTCGCGGCGCTGGCCTGGCTCGCGCCGGTGCAACGACTCTCGATCTCGCCGCACCTCGCGGGCTTCGAGCGGGCGGTGTTACAGCCCGGCGCCGTCCTGTGGCTGGTCGTCGCGGTGCTCGGGGCGCTGGCGCTGGCGTGCATCGGCGCGCGCGACGACTGGACCCGGCGCAGGCGCGGCGGATCGGCGGCGCTCGTCGGCGCGGTCAGCCTGGCCGCGCTCCTGGTCGGGGACCGCTGGCGGGGCGGGTGGGACCTCAGCGAGGCCCGACACAGCTCGCTGCCGTTGGCGATCGCCGACGCCGTCGCCGAGCTGCCCGCGCCGCTCGTCCTCGACATCGGCCTCGACCGCGACGACGCGCGCCGGGCCCAGCTCGAGCAGGACGTCGTGCTCCGGCTCGAGCTCGTGCGCCCCGACCTCGTCGTCCGTTTCCCGTTCGACGCAGCCGCGGCCGACGCAGGGTCCCGCGGCGACGCCTACGGCCGCATCCTCGTGCAGGTCGGCGACCGTGCGGTCGAGACCTGGTCGACCAGCCGGCGGGAGCTGATCACCTTGCTCTTCGAGGCCGCACAGCGGCCGATGCCCGCGTGGGAGTACCCGCCCTATGCAGGGCACCCGCGAGTCCTCGGCGGCGGAGCACGCTCCGCGATCGCCGTCGTCGTCTATCTGCTCGTACCTTTGCTGCTCGGGGCCATGGCCCTGTCGAGACCGGGCGAGCGCGCCCGATAGGAGGAACCATGAAGTCACCCTGCGTCGCAATTCTCGTCCTCGTCGCCTGTACTCCGGACCCACCGCCGCCACGCGAGGTCGTGCCCGCGTCACGGGCCCGCGAGGAGGCCCCGAAGCCTGTTGCGCCGGTGGAAGCAGCGCCCGCGCCGATCGTCACGCCGACGCCCGTCGCAGCCCCGGCAGGGCCGACCGAGACGCGCATCGACTTCGCGTCCGACGGGGACGGGCAACCCTCGGCGAGCTTCGAGTCGGTGGTCGGCGACTGGTACGTCGGCGAGGTGGAGGGCGCCAAGGGGCTGTGGGTCGACGGGTCGCGCTGGCGCCAGGGCACGCCCTCGGCGAGCCTCGCCGATCAGGCGCGAAAGCTCTACGGTGAGCGCTATGCCGAGTTCCTCGACAACGTCAAGGCGTTCGCGTTCTTCCCGCTCGCCGTGTACACGGGGGCCGAAGTGGCTGGCGACGTGCGCCTGTCGGTGCGGTTCTTCGGGCAAGCGGGACGCATCGATCAGGCCGCTGGCATCGCCTGGAACATCGCGCCGGACGGTAGCTACTGGGGCGTGCGGGCCAACCCGCTCGAGGACAACATCCTGTTCTTTCGCTTCGCACGCGGCAAGCGAACCATCCTCGAGACCGTCCGCAACGTGCCCACGCCGAGCAAACGCTGGCATGACCTGGTCGTGACGCTCCAGACCGGCGAGTGCCGCGTAGAGCTCGACGGCAAGCTCTACCTGACGCGCAAGCTCGACGAGCCGGTCGCCGGTCGTGTCGGCCTGTGGTCCAAGGCCGACTCGCGCGTGCTGTTCGACGACTTCGTGATCACCCCGCTGGCCTCAGCACCGAAGCCCTGACTTGCTGCCCGTTGCGCCGGCCGCTGCGCTGCGGCTTGCGCGCTACCGGTCGCCGCTGCGGCGCGCCGCTTTCCGCTGCGGCAGCCGCGGCTGCCGCCCCGCACCGCTGCGGCGCGCCGCTGGCTGCGCCCGCTCCGCCGCCGCTTTCGCCCCGGGCCGCCGCCGCGCTGCCGCCCCGCGCCCCCGCTGCGCTGCCGCCCCGCGCCCCCGCTTGTTGCCGCCCCGCGCCGCTGCACCGGCCGCTGCGCCCCCGCTGTCCGCCGGAGCGGCCAGCCCAGCGCCCCGCGCCCCCGCGCCCCCGCGCCGCTGTCCGCTGCGGCCGCTCACCCCGCCGCTGTCCGCTGCGCCGGCCGCTGCGCTGCCGCCTCGCGCCGATGTCCGCTGCGGCCGCTGCCGCCCCGCGCCGCTGTCCGCTGCGCCGGCCGCTCCGCTGCCGTCCGGCGCCGTGTGCTGCGCCCCGCGCCGCTGCCCCGCGCCGCTGTCCGCTGTGCCAGCCGCTCCGCTGCGCTGCCGCCCCCGCGCCGCTGTCCGCTGCGCCGGCCGCTCCGCTGCGCCGCCGCCCCGCCGCCCCGCGCCGGCCGGCCGCTGCGCTGCCCCGCCGCGCCGCTGCCCCGCGCCGCTGCCCCGCGCCGCGCCGCTGTCCGCTGCGCCGGCGCTGCGCTGCCCCGCCGCGCCGCCGCCCCGCGCCGGCCGGCCGCTGCGCTGCCCCCGGCGCCGCTGCCCCCGGCGCCGCTGCCCCCGGCGCCGCTGCCCCCGGCGCCGCTGCCCCCGGCGCCGCGCCGGCCCGCTGCGCGGCCGCGCCGCGCCGCGCCGCTGCCCCGCGCCGCTGGCACGCCGTAGCGGACAGCGACGCGCCACAGCGGCACGGCGCAGCGGACAGCGATGCGACACGGCGGCAGGCGGCCGCCCGACTGGCTATCCGATCATCAGGACGATCAGCTACACGTCCATAGTTCCAAGCATGGCCCCAAGACGCTACACGGCCAGATAGCGGAATGCATAGATCGCTCGCTGGCCAACACGATATCGATCCGTAGGCCCAACAATGCGCCCGAGTATGTAGCTGACAATGTGCTTTTCTAGCCAGCTACACGATCGGATATCAGAGGGGCTTGTTAGCCGATCGTGTTGCCGATCGGGTATCTCGCACACCTGCTACATGATCGGATATCAGCCCGCGCCTGACCTCGAGTGCGATACCGGGCTGCGCGGCATCCCGCACGTGATGGCGCTCGGACTCGTCTGCGCGCGGTATAGCGACACGGCGGGCGCGATCATCGACCGCGCCGCCTGGTCGGCTACATGACAAGATATCCGGCCATGAAGTCGTTGCAGTCGTCGGTGAAGAGAGTCGCTTTTTTCAACCACAAGGGCGGATGCGGTAAGACGACCTTCACGGTCCACACCGCGTTCGTGGCTGAAGAATGGAGGGTCAGGACGATCCTCGCTTGCCTGGATCGCCAGGGCAACTCGATGGGGTGGGTCTCGAAGGGTGACAAGGCAGCCAAGGCGGATGCGTTCTACGAGAGGAGCGACTACCTGTCCGCGGTGTTCTCCCCGTTGGTGATGCCAGACATCGAGAACGTCGACCTGGTGCTCGCGGACTGCCCCCCAGAGTTCGACATCGCCTTGACCGTCAACCCGACCCTGTGGGTCGTTCCAGTACACGGGCGGCAGGGATTCGACGGGTTCACGAACGTCATGGAGGACCTCATCAGGAGCAGGGCCGAGATCCTCGTCGTGAAGAACACGGTGGGCAGGGGCGGGCCGTCCGTGAAACGCAACCTCGAGGAGGCGCTCGCCAAGCTGCCGCCCGCGAAGAACCTCACGATCTACGCTGAAGACATCCCTGACTCGGACACGATCATCCGCGGCGAAGACTACTGTGACGCCGCCTGGGCGATCCCCTACGGCAAGAAGTCCAACGGAGCCGCCGCCTTGAGGAAGCTGTGCGAGCACATCCTGCGGCGCTGCGGGTTCGCGCCCCAGAAGGGCTCGAAGGTGTAGTGATGGCCCGGACAAAGCCACCTGCCTACGACTCCGAGGGCTTCGAGGCGGCTCACCAACCGCGAGGTCTGAGCCCGTCGGCCAAAAAATTTCTCGAGGACAAGGGCATGTCGAAGCCTGCGACGAAGACCCCGGGCGGCTCGCCGCCTCGGGCCGGCAAGTTGGCGAGCAACACGTCATCCAAGAAGCCAGCGGCGACGAGTGGGTCCAAGCCCTCGCGCAAGAAGGCACCTGACGTGAAGGACCGTGGCGACATCGCAGGGGAACTACCGCGGCGCAGCCGCAAGGCTCGGGCCCTCCAAGCTCGGCACTTCCGGTTCCCTTGCGAGATCGACGCCAAGCTGCAGGACCTGGTCGAGTACCACGAGGGGACCATGGTGTGGGTGCTCTCGATGCTGGTCCAGAACGAGTGGGTCAAGACCCGTCGTGCTCTACGCGAGCGGCAGCCCGCGGCCGGTGACGAGGTCAGCGAGGCGACGGGTGAGCCCGGCCCCGGCCCCGACCCCGCGTAGATCCAGGCAAGGGAGCCGGAGACGCAACCATGAGGCCCACCGGCGAAAGTGATCACATCACCCAGGCGCGCGCCGGTGCTCGCTCCGCGCATTGCTGCACACGAACCTGAGCGCGGGCGCGCGATCAGTGTCCATCCTGGCCGTGTCTGCTCGATCGCGCCGCTTGGCACGCAGCGGATGCTGCCGGACAATCTGCCCATGAAAACCGTAGCCATCGTCAACAACAAGGGTGGAGTCGGTCGAACGACCACCGCCGTGCATGTCGCTCACCGTGCCGCGGAGCTCGGGATCCGAACGACCGCGGTCAGCCTCTGCCGACAGGGCGACCTCTCTCGCTGGCTCGCCCCGGGTCGTGCTCCAGCTGCGACTGGGGACCTTGTCCGGGTGAGCGAGTTCCTGGACGTCGTGCACAGCCCGGACAAGGTCCCCTTGGTCGAGGCCTCGTCCCTCGTCGTCTACGACTGTCCGCCGGGCTTCGAGTGGCCCGCTGGGGCCCAGGCGCCGGACCTGTGGCTCGTGCCCACGGCAGCCACCCGCGTCGAGCTCGAGGGTCTTGTCGGGATGCTTCCCCAGCTCGCGGCTGCGGGATCGCCGATCTGGTGCGTGCTCAACGCGCAGCGGATCGACCCCGTGAAGGCGTTGCAAGGCTTGCGCGAGGTGGCAAGCAAGGTCCCGAACGTTCGGGTGTCTGAGCACGTGATCCCGGAGTGCCCGAGCATCATCGAGGCCGAGCACATGCAATTGCCCGTCTGGGAAGTCCCCAACAGGGCGCGCAGCACCGGCGGCCTCGCGCTGATCGGCCTGTGCGACGAGGTGTTCGCGTACTTCGGCCTCGCCGCGACTCACTGACCGGGCAGGCGGTCCACGGCGCCCTGGCGGTCGCCTGGACGACTCGAACCCGGCGTGCCACCCCCGGCGCGCCGGGCCGCGGTCGGAGGCCACGTAGCAGCAGCCACAGACGGCCTTCAGGGAGCCGGCGACCCGCCACCCTGCGTTGGTCGGCCGGCTCTCGGCGCCGTCGCGCGGCGCGGTAACGTTGGTCAGCGCACCGTCCCTCTCCAGCGTGCGGGAACCTGGGCAGCGGACCTCCAAGTCACGCTAGACAGTTGCCGTCCGCATCGGGGACACTCCAACAACTTTGCGTAAGAACGCCCAGCTGGGAGGCCCCAGCGACTCTGTGGCCGACCTCGACGCCGCGTGGTGGGAGAAGGCGCCGTGATCCACGGGATCTTGGTTGATGAGGCTGGCGGGGCGCCGCGGATCCGCGAGCTCGAAGTGTCGATCACCCAGCGTTGTAACCTCGCGTGCGCGCAGTGCGGGTTCATGGTCCCCAACCAACCGCCTCCAGCGTACGGGGACGTCAGTCAGGAGGCCGCGGCCGGGCTCGAGCAGCTGGGGCGGCTCGGGATCCGTATCGGGACCCTGGTGGTGCTCGGCGGGGAGCCGACGCTGGACGGCAACCGGTTGGTGCGGACGCTGCGGGCGCTGCGGGGTGTGGGGAACTTCGATCGTCTTGAAGTCGTGTCGAACGGGCTGCACCCGCAGGGACTCACGGAAGAGGCGCTGCGGTACATCGACCGGTTCGTCATCAGCGTGTATTTCGACGATCCGGCGCTTTCTGAGCTGTGGCGGCGCTGGCTCACCTTCGTCGCGCCACACGTCGAGTTGCAGTTGCGCGTGCATGCGGACGGGTGGGACCGCTGGACCGGCGACGAGCAAGTGGACGAGGCGCAGGCGCAGCAGCTTTACGACGCGTGTTGGTACCGCAAGCACTGCATCACGGTCGAGCGAGGGCGGCTGTTCGCGTGCTCGCGGATCCCGAAGCTGGCGCGCGACGCGGAGGGGCTGCCCTTGACCGACGATGCGACCCTGGCGGAGGTCACCAACTACCTCAACGGCGACCGGTTCCTGCCGTCCTGCCAGACGTGTGTGCCGATGATGGGGATGGGGACGGTGGCCCCCGGCGTACAGCCGGACGACCGCATCGCGCGCCTGACAGGCAGGGCGATCGCGGTGCTGTCGGCGCGTGTAGCCGCGGCCGAGAGCCGAGCCGGAGCGGACCCATGAACGGCACAGGCGCGGCGATACGACACGGATTCGCGGTGTGTGTCGGCGGGATCTCGGGAGTGGGGAAGACGACGCTGCTGCAACATCACGTGGCCGGAGAGCCGCGCGACCAGCAGGTGACGGGGTCCAGCGTGATCCGGCAGATCATCGCGCCAAACGGGTTCGAGGCGCTGGATCGCTGGCCATCGGCGCGCCGCGATCAGGTGCGCGAGGAGTCGATCGCGCGGCTCGTGGCGATGCGCGCGGCCTGCCCGGGGCGGCTGCTGATCGACGGGCACTTCACGCTGCGTAACCGCGGGACCGGGGCGCTCGAGTCGGTGTTCACGCCCGGGGACCGCGGGTTCTACCAGGCTCTGGTGCTCGTGGACGCGGCGACTTCGCAAGTGACGGCTCAGCGGACCCGCGACGAGACGCGGCGCCGGACCGAGACGGACGCGGAGATCGAGGCGCACCTCGAGTTCGAACGGGCGTGGGCCCATCGTCTGCACGAAGAGATGGGTGTGCCGCTGCTCGTGATCGCCGATGCGGACCTCGAGCGGCGGTTGACGGCGTTGCGGGCGTTCCTTGGGCGCGTCACCAGGGGGGCGGGTGACCGTGTTGATCGCTCTGACCCCTGAATCGCTGGCTGCGCGGATGCCTGCCTGGACGGAGCGGTGGAATCCGCGGTCGGGCGGCTGGGCGCTGGTCGTCGACGCCGATCGGACGCTCGCGCCGGTCGACACAGGACGGCGGATCGGTGAGGCGTTCGCGCTCAACGAGGCGATCCGGGCGACGTTCGAGGCCCTCGGATACGCGACCGCGGCGTTCCTCCGGGTCAGCGAGATCTGGTCGGAGGTCCCGGTCGACCGCTACGCCGCGGAGATCGAGAAGGTCGCCGCCGAGGTCGCTATCTACGCCGGCTGGCAGGCGTTGCTCGCGGCGTGCGTGCCACAAATTCCGGTGCTGGTTGTGAGCGCCGGTATCCCGCGAGTCTGGCGACAAATCCTCGATCGCCACGGGTTCCCCGAGGTGCCGGTGATCGGCGGGTGCCACTCCGCGTTCGACGAGTATGTGGTATGCCCGCGGGTGAAGGAGTCCTTGGTGTTGCACCTGCAAGCGAGCGGGCTGCGTGTGGCGGCCGCCGGCGACAGCGCGATCGACGGGCCGATGCTGCGGGCAGCGGATCTGCCGCTGCTGGTCGCGGATCACAAAGGAAGCGTTGCGCTGCGGCGCGAGCTCGCGGGCGATCCGCGGGTGCGTCACCTCCAGCTCGACGAGCGGACGTTCCCGGAGGTCGAGACGCTGGGGCACGAGGCGCTGGGCCAGCTGCTGCTCGCCGATCTGGGGGGATCGAGGGCGACGTGCTGACGGATCACTCGGACTCGCCGCTGATGCGGCTGCTCGCCGATCGAACGCGCCGGGAGGATGTTCGCGGCCCGACCCTGGCGCACGTGCACCGCGAGATCGGCCGGCTCCTGGCCGCTGACGTGGCGCGCTCGCTCGCGCTCGAGGATGTGGCCATCCAGCACCCGACCGGCGCGGCGACGGGGGTGCGGATCGTGCCGGGGGGCGAGCCGATCGTGCTCGCGTTGATGCGCGCCGGCCTGTTCGTGGCCGAGGGCGTGTGGGAGGCGCTGGGGACTGCGTCGCTGGTGCCGTGCGCGCCGGAGGCGGCGGAGCTGGGGCGCGTGCCGGCGGCGGACCGGGTCGTCGTGGTGGTCGACAGCGTGATCAACACGGGCCGATCCATCCGGCGGTGGCTCGACGCGCTCGGCGAGCGGCGGCCGCGACAGCGCGTGGTCGCCACGCTGGTCGGCTATCGCCCGACGATGGCGGGGCTGGTCGCGGACTATCCGGACGTGCACTTCGTGACGGCGCGCATTTCGGATCGGTCGTACGTGGGCAAGGCGACTACCGACACCGGGTCTCGGCTCTTCGGTACCGAGCAGTGGCGGCTTGAATGAAGACGGGAGGTCAACGATGACGGTCCTGCAAGTCCACGATGCGGTCCCCCGGCTGCGCGAAGCATTCCATCGGGGCCGCCTCATCCCGTTCCTTGGCGCGGGCTTCTCCATGCCGCTGCGCCTGCCGTCGTGGACCGAGCTGGTCGCGTGGATGGCGGAGCGGCTCGGGTGGGAGCCGGAGCTGTTCGCGCTCCACGGCACGGCGGCGCAGATGGCCGAGTTCTTCGCGCTCGAGCCGAACGCGCTCGACGAGCTAGTCCACGAGATGACCGTGCGGTTCGACGGCGCGGAGGCGCAGGCCCGGCGCCGCGACTCGCCGACCCATCGTGCGCTCGCTGCACGGGCGTGGCGGACGATCTACACCACGAACTTCGACCGCCACATTGAAGGCGCGCTCGCCGACGCGGGCAAGCCGTGCCAGGTCCTGGCCGCGCTCGGCGACTTCCTGTTGCCGCGGCCAGAGCACGCGTGCGAGGTCGTCAAGTTCCACGGGACCCTGAGCCGCAAGGAGACGATGGTGCTGCGCGAGAGCGACTTCTTCGCGCGCATGGACCTCAACGCGGCCGTCGATCAGCGCCTGCGAGCCGACCTGCTCGGGCACTCGTTCCTGTTCATCGGCTACAGCTTCACGGACACGAACATCCGCTACATCTGGTACCGAATGAACAAGCTGCTGGCGGAGCAGCACGCGAGCGCGCTGCCTCGCCGGTCGTATTTCGTCAGCTTCGGCGCGGGCCCGGTGCAGCCGCGGTTGCTCGAGCGCTGGAACATCGACGTCATCGAGCTCGATCCGGCGGACATGAACGCGAGCGTGGCGGCGCTGCTGAATGGGATCGAGTGAGGGCGCGATGGAGCCGGTCTACTTCAACACCACGAACGACAGGAAGTTCACCGAGATCTCGCACCTGTTCGCGGGCTCGGAGCGACCGCTACGACAGCTGCGGCACCCGGTGGTCGAGATCCTCGACACCGATATTGAGACGGTCGTGAGAACGAAGGCACTTGCGGCCTACCGCGCCGTGCAGCGGCCGGTGCTGGTCGAGCACGGTGGGGTGTTCATCGCCCACCTGCAACAGTTGCCCGGCGTGATGCTCAAGTACATGTGGGACGGCCTCGGCTCGCGGGTCTGCGACCTCCTGCCGCCAGGCGCCGACCGGCGGGCGGTCGTCCGCACGGCGCTGTGCTACTGCGACGGCCGGCGTCGCCACGTGCAGGTCGGCGAGGTACATGGCACCATCGCGGCGTCGCCACGCGGGGATTCGGACCTCAAGTGGGACACGATCTTCATCCCCGCAGACGAGTCGAGCACTCTCGCGGAGCTCGCGCAGCTGTCGCTCGCCGCCAAGATGCGCCTGGCCCCGGCCATCCAGGCGTACCGTGGAATCGCCCTGGTGCTGGCGGCGACTTGACCGCACACGGGCCGACAGCTCCGGGCGCCGGCCATGGCCCGAGCCCCGCGGCACCGTCGCTGTCGCTGGACGCTGATTGCCCTCGATCACGCGGCCGTCATCCTCGAGCAGCAGGACATCGGCCTCACGCTCAACGAGATCGCCGACAAGCCGGCACCCGGCTCCGGGGGGTCCACATGAGGCTCACGGTCGGGGGACGGGCCGTCATGGTTGACGCGGAGCGCCGGGCCCCGGATGCTCACGGCATGTCGAAGGACACCGCAGAAGCCGAGCCAGGACGCCAGGACAGCACCCGCGAGCTGCCGCCGACGGGCCTGCCGGTCTCGGAGGACGAGGTCATGGCCGCGATGATGGCGGTGTTCAAACGGGCAGGCACACCGCCGCACATCGTCTACGCGGCGCAGAAGACTGGCCGCATCGTCACCGTGGAGAACCAGCACCTGCTCAGCGAGGACGAGCTGGCCGAGTGGAACGCTGCCGTGGAGGAGTACCGCCAGCAGAGACGAGTTCGCCGCAGGTGGAAGCGGTGATGGCTACCACCTGCCCCTCTGGACAGGTCACATGGGACAGGTGAGCGTCTGCGCTCGCGCTGCGAGCGGGGCCTCATGGGGTCGGTTGGGGAGTGTTTGGCCGCCGGGCCGGGGGTCCAATGTCGGCCGGAAGGCCGCTGACACAGGCGAGGTTTCGCGGCTTTCCGTGGGTACTTGCGCGGAGACGCGATCTCCCTGCGTGGGATCAAATTGGTTCGAGATTGGTCCATTTTTCCGAGTGGCCAGATCAAAGTGCCGTAAACGCCGGAGTTGGGCCCGTTTGCGGGCGACGTACACGACAACGGCAATGTCGAGTACATGGTCCGAATTAGCCCCTGCTGCTCGAATTCGATAATTTATGTCTCTTAGGACAGGCCGTTTTAAGGCCTTGCGCTGGTTCGGTTTTGGATCGATTTGGTTAGGGGTCTGGAGGTTGCCATGCTCACGAACACGCAAGCCCGCGAGGCCAAGCCCCGCTCCATCCGCTACGAGATCACCTGCGACTCACTCCCCGGTTTCATCCTGCGGGTGCTTCCAACGGGCAAGAGAGTGTTTTTTGCCCGGTACCGGGACGCCGCCGGCAAGGACCATCGGCACCGCCTCGGGCTCATGAGTCCGAGCTTCGGCGTCGACGAAGCGCGCAGGGAGGCCATGGCCATCCTCGCACAACGCGATGAAGTGGCGAGCGCGGGCGAGCGGGCGCCGGCCGCGAAGACGGCTGTCACCGCGCCTCAGATCGGCCCGAAGTCGCCCACGATCCGCGAGTTCGCGAAGCGTTTTGAACATGACCATATCGACATGTACTTGAAGCCAGGTACGGCGGCGAAATATCGGAGCACGCTCCGCCTCTACATCCTCCCGAAGCTCGGCGATCTGCGCCTCGACGAGGTCACCCCGGCCGACGTCCAGCGCGTCCACAACGCCCTCAAGACGATGCCGTGCGCGGCGAACTACGTGCGGTGTGTCCTGAGCGTGATGTACACGAAGGCCGTCGAGTGGGATCGCAAGCCGCTCCACAACCCGGCGACGCCGGTCCAGAAATTCAAGGAGCGGGCCGTCGAGCGCTTCCTGGACCCCGACGAGCGTCAGGCGCTCGAGCGCGTGCTCGCGGCGGCCGAGCACATCCCCTCGGGCCAGCCCGGCCACATCGGCCGCGAGGCGGTCTGGGCGGTGCGCCTGCTGGCCCTCACCGGCATGCGCCGCGATGAGGTCCGCGACCTGCGCTGGGAGATGGTCGACTGGCGGCAGGGCACGCTGCACCTGCCGGAGACGAAGACCGGCAAGCGGGACATCGTCGTCTCCGACGAGGTCCTGTCGGTGCTCGCCAAGATCGCCGCCGAGAAGGGGAAGCCCAAGCGCGGCCTGGTCGTCTGCTCGTCGCGGGGCAAGCGGCTGTGGAGCCTGTGCCGGAGCTGGAAGCACGCGCGCAAGCTCGCCGGGATCCCCGACGTGCGCTTGCACGACCTGCGGCACTCGGTGGCCAGCGACGCGATCATGAACGGGGTCCCGCTCGAGGTCGTCGGCAAGATGCTCGGCCACAAGAACTACCGCACGACCCAGCGCTACGCCCATATCGCGGACTACGTGCTGCGCGACGCGGTCAACCTGACCAGCAAGACGATCGTGCGGGCCGGTCGGTCAGGTAGCAAGGCCAGGCGGACGCCGCAGGGCCGGCCGCGCAGGCCGCGGTAGATTCCGTGGTAGGCCGGGCTCTCGCCACCGGCGGGCGCCCGGGCGCCGCGGTCACAGTCAAGGAGGACAACGTGATCCGCTTCTGTCTCACCCGTACGCCGCATCCACTCCCCGCACTCCCGCCGGCCGACGACCCCGATCTGCCTGCACCGCGCCCGCCCAAGAAGCTTGGCGCTGATGGTCTCGCCAGCGGGACGTCCGAGCACGTGGGCGTGGGCCCGCGGGTGGAGCAGGCAGACGGTGCCCTCGCTGTCTTCGGGGCCGAGGTGCTCGGATGGCGCGTCCCATGACTGGGGAAGCCTGCTGGTGAGCCCACGGCCGGACCCAAAATTTCTTCTGCCCAATCTAACCAGGGCGCCGCGCCAAGTTGCTGTCCCCGGACCTGTCTTCGCGGCTCGCCGAAGTCGGGTGTGTCTCTCGTCGTACCGGCGAACGTCGTCATAGCGCCTCGTCGTGCCTGTAGCTGTCGGACCGAAGGCCACGCCCCATTTTTGTTGATTGGCCAACGGTTACCAACTCGTGTAGGTGGCGCCCTACAGCGGGAGGCCGCCCTTGGGCGATTGCGCGCAGATACGCCAGATTGCGTGGCTGAGGGGCGCTGCGGTAGTAGTGGTGCCGTGATGGACGGCGATCTTCTCGGTGAGGCAGAACCAACGGCCGACATGCGTCAGCTCGATGGCCACGCAGACGATGAGGCCGACGATGACGGCGAAGCGGACGATGGCGACGCGGACGACGACGCGGACGACGACGACGGCGGCCATTTCCTGCTCGACGAGGACAGCGACGCGCCGAATTTGGTCCCCGAGGAGCATCCACGCGGCGTCCTGGCCGGGCGGATCGAGATGCTCAACAAGATCGGCGAGGGCGGCATGGGGACCGTGTGGCGCGGCCATCACCTCAAGCTCGATCGCGCCGTGGCCGTCAAGGTGCTCGACGAGACGCTCCAACTCCGCACCGATGGCCGGGAGCGTTTCATCCGAGAAGGCAAGGCACTCGCGTTGCTCGATCACCGCAACGTCGTCCGCGTCTACGACTGCGACCAACTCCCGGATGGCACGCTGTTCCTGTGCATGGAGCTGCTAGAGGGCGACACGCTGCGAGCGCTGATCAACGGCGGCGTGCGGCCGGACCCGCTCGAGGTTATCGACATCGGCTTGCAGATCTGCGATGCGATCGAAGCGGCGCACAAGCGGGGGATCTTGCACCGCGACCTGACGCCCTCGAACATCATGCGCCTGCACGACTCCGCCAAGACCATCAAGGTGATCGACTGGGGGATCTGTAAGTACATGGATTTGTTCTACATGCGGGCCCCGCAGAAGTACGGCGCGCCCCCAGGCTCGCGACTCGTGACGCCGCTCGGCTGTCGCTTTGGCACGCTCGAATACATGGCCCCGGAGATGATCCTGCGCGAGAACCCGGGCCCGCCAAGCTTCTGCACCGATGTCTACGCGCTGGGTGTCGTGCTGTACGAGCTGCTGACGGGGAAGCAGCCGTTCGCGTTCGGTGATCGGAAGCAGCCGCGGCCGATCGACACGTTCCTGCCCGGCTTCGACTACAACGACCTCGAGACCGCCCTCCGTGACGCGCTGCGTTTCGACCCGGAGGCGCGGACGCCGAACATGACGGAGCTGCGCGAGGCCCTAGACATGGCGCGCGAGTGCCTGCTCGCGCAGCGGGCAGCCCCGGCACCTTCGCGTCCGAAAGTCGTCGCCCTCGCACCCGCCCTCGCGCCCCCGGCCGTGCCGGCCGCGCTCAGCGACTATGTCGTCCTCGCACCGGCCCTCGCGCCCCCGGTTGTGCCGGTCGCACTCAGCGAGCCGGTGGTGGACAGCTCGATGGCCGGGCTTGCCGACGTCGCTGCCAACACGTGCGAGTCTCGGCCCGTTCCGGTATCTGCGGCGCAGACACGGCCACGCGGGCGTCTTGTTGTGGTGCTGGCCCTTCTGGTCGGGGTCGGGGTCGGTGCGGGCGGGATGCTGGTCGCGCAACGCCTGGGCGGCGCGGCAGACGTGCCCGTGGATGTGCCCTTGCTCGCCCGGGAACTGCCTCTTGCGAGCGCGGCGGATCTGCTGGCCGAGCGCTGCCGGGCCGACGTGGCGAGAAGCCCTGACGAATTGCCGGGCCAGGCGGCGGCGGGCACACCCCCTCCGCCGACCGCCACAGCCCCACTGCCGACGCCAGGCCGCTCTGCGAAGGACGCCACGCCCAGCGCTCGGACGCGGCCTGCCGTCCTCGCGACGGTGACGGGCTCCGCGCGGCAGCCGGCCACATCCTCGCGACCGGCACCTGCGGCCCAGACGTTCCAGCAGGCGATGGCACGACTTGAGCCGAAGATCCGCGGCTGCGCGCGGGAGGCTGACATGCCCGAGAGCCCGGTGACTGTCCAGGTCCGGCGCAAGGGCGGCGTACTCGACATGGTCAAGGTGGTGAAGCTGTCCAAAGTTCACCCGTTCGCGATCTGCGTCGACCGGATCGTCCGCCAGGCGCCCCTCCCGGCGAGTGATGGAGCGGTCGAAGACTTCACGTTCTTCAGGTAGGAGGCTGCGATGCTGGCGATCGTTTTTCTGTCCCTGGTACTGAGCGAGCCGCAGATCGCTACGGCGACCGGCGTCTCGCAGGCCGAGACGTTTGCAGCGGCCGCGGACGCGCACCTGAAACTGGCGACGACGTCGGCCGAGCGCCCGCTGGACGAATTCCACAACGCCCACACCAAGTTCGACGCGGCGTTTTTGGTCGACGGGGCCACGGTGTACCTGTGCCGCGCGCTCGCGGTCGCGGACCTCGCGTTGCGAACAGCCACCTTCACCGACGAGCAGGAGCGGCTGTCGTGGGAGGAGACCCGGCGCGACGACCTCGATCGACTGCGAGACGACGCCGCGCAGACCGGCCGCGCAAACTGCCGCTACGGCGCAACGGGCAAGCCGCGGGTCGTTCTGCTCGCGGCCGACGATCCCCCGGCGCTCGCGGCCGACGATCTCGCGGCGGATCCACCACTGTCGACCCCGCTCGCCGCGCCGCCGGCGACGGTGCCGAGTCGGCGGCAGCTTCATCGCGATCGGGCGCACACAGCCATGGGGGCTGTCTTCACTGGCGCCGGCATCGGCATGCTCGGCATCCTCGCCGGTGTTCTCCAGCTCGAGCGTCAACGAGCTGGCGAAATCCGCGGCATCATCGACGCGGCCAAGGCGGAACATCGCGGGTACACACCGGCCGAGGAGCGACGCTACTTCGACCTGCGCGACGACTTGCTCCGCGGTCGTGACGTGGCGATCGGGGTCGGTGTGGCCGGCCTGGTGAGCCTGGGCACCGGCGTCGCCTTGCTGGCGACGCGCAAGAAGACGAGGTCGCGGACCTACGCGCTACAGCCCTACGCTGGCCTCCAGGGTGCCGGGGCCGTCCTGCGGCTGCGATTCTGATTCACGAGGAGGCATGACCATGCGCAGCTACACGTTGATGATTTCCCTCCTGGCGCTACTGCTGGCCGGATGTATCCAAGGTCTGCTGGACGAGGGCGACGGCCTGGTCTCCATCACCGCCACCGAGGCGGACGCCAGCTCCACGTCCACGGGCGAGCCATCGACGCCAACGACCTCGGGGGGCTCGGGCGTGCAGACGGTGACCGGCGACGAGGAGAGCACCGGGCCGAGCACGACCAGCTCGGGCCCTGACTCGGGGACCAGCTCGGGCGAGCCGGTCAACCTGCCGCCGACGATCGAGCTGTTCGACGTGGTGCAGGACCACCTCGACGAGGCCGGACCTGCCGACCTGCAGCTCATCGCCAGCGACGACGTGGTCAAGGTCCGACTCACGCTCGACGGCGAGAAGGTGGCCGACCTCACCCTGGCCGACTTCCCGCGCACGTGGGCCGCGCTGTCGGCGAAGGACAACGGGCCGGAGCGCAAATTCAAGGTGGTCGTCGAGAACGCCGAGGGCCTCACGGCCGAGGCCGAGGACAAGCTCAGCGTGTTACTGCCGCAGTCCGGCGCCGAGAAGTGCATTTTCATGGACGACGTCGATGGTGCGGTCCTCAGCATCATCTCGGCGCTGACGTACACGCCCACAGGGGAGATCCTTGCGGTGGGCACACGGGGCCCGCCTGGAGCGCTCAGGCTGACGGCATGGTTGATCGACCCGAACTCATGCACGGCGGTCCCCGGCTGGCCGAAGTCCCCCGCGAACTGGAGCGATGACGACGGGTTCAAGATGACGATGTCGGTCGGCACCGCGGTCGCTGTCGATGAAGACGGCAACTTGATCGTCGCCGGCAATCTCCTCGTCGACAACAAGCCACAGGGCTATGTCGCGTTGCTCAACTCGAGCGGGTCGCTGCTGTGGGAGAAGGCGGGCCAGGTCGGCGACGAGATCACCAGCGTCGCGGCCGGGACGGCGCAATTCAGCAACCACGTGATCGTCGGCGGCGCGCACCGCACGAGCGACAACCCGGTGCGCACCGATGGGGCCGTCTGGGTCTACATCGCCGACGGCGAGTCCGTCTTCATCCAGCCGCCGAGCATGCTCCGGGCCCCGTTCACGCCCGACGAGGTCGACCCTGACCTGCAAAATCTTCGGAGCGAATGGGTCCGCGCCCTCGTGATGCAGCCGAGTACCGGCAACGTCCTCGCGGTCGGCGAGCGGGAATTCAGACCCAACATCGATGTGACGTATAGCCGAACCTTCTCGGTTCGCGTTCATCCGCTCGGCGGTGTGGTGGGGGTGCCCTATACTTTCCAGGCGGATGCTTCATTCGTTCACGACGCGGCACGTTCGGTCGCCACCTGCGGGGACGTGTTTGTAGCCGGCGGGTGGACCCGCGACGAGCCACCGGACGCGAAGCCGCGGCCGATGATCTTTTGGCTCGCCGGAGACGGAACTGCGATGGAGTATCGAGCCGAGCTGCCCCTCGCATCGACCCAGCTCAACGGGATCGCCTGCGACCGGGAAGGTAAGATCGTCAGCGCTGGAGTCCGATCCGAGGGCCCCTCCGACGCTCAGGTCTTCACCGTCACAGATCCCTCCGGCCCGCGAGTCGCGTACGAGACGGGTTTCGTGGGCGAGGACGGTGCGGCCGCCGTCGCCTGTGACTCGTGGGGCTTCTGCGGCTGGGGTGGCTACCGCACGGCCAACGCAAAGCCGTTTGCGGTGGTCCGGGTTCATCACCCGTAGCCGGGCACTTCAGCCCGGCGGCACGAAGTCGTCGCAGAGATCGACGAGGTACGTCACGCGCTCCTTGAACCAGTCGCCGTAGCCCTCCGGCATGCAGATCGAGCCGACGAACCCGTGCTCGACGTCATTGGCGAGCGTGCGAAGCCGATTCGGGGTCTGGTTGTACTGGTTCGGCAGGCAGTGCTGCATGTACCCTAGGTCGACGTCGGTGGTCAGCACGAGCACCATGAAGGCATCGTCGTCGCCGTTCTTGGCGGTGCGCAGTGCTGCGATCCAGTCGTCGACCGTGCCGAGCGAGTCCACGTCGTAAGTATCCTGGATGATGGTGACGACCAGGAGCGCATCTTTGCGGAGGAAGCCGCTGTTGCAGGCGTACTCGTCGTCGGGATCGTTGATCTCTGGCCGAAGCGCAGCAACCATCGCCTGCCCCGTGGTTCCCGCCCCTCCGGTACCAACCTGAGCCATGCAGGCGAAAGCCTCGTCGAGGTTCTGCTGACCGGCCGTGATGTAGCGCCGCCCGCTGTCGAGTTCGCAGCGACGGTTCGAGGCCGCGATCCCGGAAGGAAAGGTAAGGCCCGCGCCGATCTTCTTGTCGCAAGGCGTTAGCATTGCACCGCAATATGGCGGCGCTCCCTGGGGGTCGCAGTCGTCCGTACAGAGGGCACAGTCCGTGAGTAGCCATTTTTCATCAGGATCAGCGACGAGGATCTGGACGTCGAAGTCAGGAAGCTGGTCCTTGATCGTGGCCATGAAGCCGGGGAAGCTGGCGATGAGCCCTTCCTGATCGTCTTTCATCGTCCCCTCGGCGCTGATGACGAACAGGAAGTCGATCTTTCCCTCACAGCCGGCGGGTTGCTGCGGGCCGAAGTCCGGCATGCCCATGTCCCACACGATGCCGTCGCTGTCCGAGCTGGCGCTCGTCGACGATGTCGAGGAGGTCGAGCTCGAGCTGTCAGCCGCTGACCCGCTCGACGATGACTCGGCGGCGGTGGACTCCGCGGACCCGGCGGACGCGGTCGAGACGCCGGGCTGGGTCATGCCCCCAAAACTGGACGCACCGGACTCGCCACCGCAGGCGGAGAGCAAGGCGAGTGCGAGGGCGCCGCGCATGATCGCTCTCAGCGTAGCGAAGTTGGGCGGCGATGTCACGTCCGCCCCGGCTTCCTGCGAGGTCGCCCCGCCGATGGCCGCAACGTGCGTTTGTCCGGCTCGGCCTCCGGCTCGTGGAACGGGATCGGGTCGAGCAGCGTCTCACGCAGCGTCCGCAGCCTCGACTCGAGCATCGCGGCGTACTCTGGCGTGGGTGGAGTGTTAACCGGAATGAGGTCGTCCACGGGAGCGCCGGCCTTGGCCGCATCGACCCATCGCTGCATCTCGTCGATGTAGCCCGCGATGGCCTGCTGCCACGTCGGGTTATCGTCGGCCACCAAGTATGCCGGCGGCAAGTCGCCGACGACGACCCACAGCCACTCGTCCACGCGCGGCTGAGATGGTCGTAGATGCACCAGAAAAAGGCCGAGGATGCGTGGTTCTTGGAAGCCATCGTACATGGCCAGTAGTTCGCCGCTCCACGCGAAGCTGCGGATGAAGTTGGCGGCCGCCTCCTCGAGGGCGCTGAGCGTCCCCGACAGAGAACACAGGCGAAGATCGTTGAGATCAACGGGGCTCTTCACTTCTTGCCTTTCTGCTGTGACCAGCGGCTGTAGTCGCCGCGATCCTTGTGCATCTGGACGTGTTCGTCATGCGGACGTGGCTTGATGTTGCTTACATCGTTGGAGCCTCCGTCAGCGAGGGGAATTTCGTGCGACACTTCCATTTTCTTTCCGGTCTTGGGGTCGAGCGGCCAGTCTGCACCATGGTGGTTCTCCCATTTGGTACGCAACTTGGCCGCACGCTCTCGCTTAACATTTTGCGGGGCGAGCAGCATCGCCTTCTCGCCAGCGCTGCGCACCCGCTTGATGGCGTCGTCGGCGTAGCTGCGGACAAGTTTTCCGAGCCCCCGGACGCCTTTCTTGGCCACGGCCTTGCCGGCCTTGAACTTCCATCCGATCGGGCCCGCGGCCATGCTCGCCGTGTCAGCGACGTCGGAGGCGGTGAGTGCCCAGTCGAGGCCGGTCAGCGCGACATCCAGGACACCCAGAGCCATGCTGGCGAGCTGAGCGCCGCGGTACTCGGCGAGGGCCCGGTCGCGGGCAACAGCTGTCATTCGGTCGTTGAAGCCGGGGTTCGGGCTGTCGGGGTAGTTGTCGAGGACGCCGGGGCGGTTCTCGCTGCCGTGCGCGAGACCCTTGCGGCCGGTCGGGTCGGTGAAGCTGACGGGGTTGCCGCCGACGTAGCTGTAGGGGTTGGCCTCGCCGGGCGTGGTCAGGGCGGCGCCCGGGTTCTCGATCAGGAAATGCGGGTCGGGGCTCGCCCAGCGGCCGAGCTCGGGCAGGTAGTGGCGGGCGCCGATGGCGATGGCGCCGCTCAGGGGGTCGTCTTCTTTGCCGGTGAAGCGGTAGGTCGGTGCGGCGGTGTCGTCGTCGGCGCGCCAGGCGAGGCGCGAGGTTCCATAGGGGTCGGCGGCGTCACGGGTGAGCACGTTGCCGCGGTGGTCGAGGACGAGAGACGCGGAGCCGAGGCGGTCGGCGACGTGAAAGCGGGTGTGCTCGTCGGGGGTGAGCGTGTGGTCGGGGTTGCTGTGGCAGCTCAGGGTGGCGGCCGTGCTGGCGAGCGCGAGCGCGGCGGCGGCGGCGAGGAGCCGGCGGGGCCGCATGGTGAGCACGCGGGAGGCCAGAGCGATGAACGCGAGCAACAGGAGGGCGAGCAGGTGCCGCGGATGCAAGGGCGGCGGGGCGACGGTCATCGACTCGGCGGGCAGCTCGGGGAAGCCGCCCGCGGGGAGCGGGACGGGGCTCTCGGCGATGCGCTCGCCCGCGAAGTACACCCAGCGCACGAGCTTGCCGTCGCGGATCTCGAGGTTGCGGGTGAAGTAGAGGACCTCGCGCGCGAGCTGGCCGGCGGCGTCGTACTCGCGGCGGATCGCCCGCTCGCCCGTGTAGCCGTGGACGTGCTCGACGCGGCGGCCGTCCGCCGCGGTGAACGACTGCACGCGGCCGTGCGGGTCGAAATGCCACACGCCCGCGGGCAGTTGGCCGTCGCCGGAGACCTCGGCGAGTTGGCCAGCCGCGTCGTACTCGAGCACCTGGCGGTCGAGTGTGACGGCGGCATGCGGGCGATCGTCGTCGTAGCCGAGGGTGCGACCCGCGTGTGCGTGCAGGTTGCCGTCGTCGCTGTAGCGCCAGGTCTGCGACTTGCCCGCGGCGGTGTGCCCGACCAGGCGCCGCAGGTCGTCGTAGACGAAGGTCTGTGACAGCGAGAAGCCCTCCGCCGCGAGGTCATCGTGGGTCTCGGCGAGCTGGCCGGCGAGGTCGTAGCGGTGGGTCAGGGCGAGGAGCGTGTGCGAGCCGGCGGTGACGCGCTGGCCGAGTACGCGGCCGCCGTGGTCGAGGTCGCGGCGTAGCGTGACGCCCGAGGGCAGCTCCAGCTCGCGCCAGCGGGCGAGCGCATCGTAGTCGGCGCGCTCGATGAAGTGCTCCAGCGGGCGCTCGAGGCCGCGGGGCGAGTAGTCGTGTTCGAGGGTGCTGCCGTCCGGGAAGATGTCGCGCAGGATCCGATCCTGTGCGTCGTAGACCTGGCCCGCGGTGAGGGTGAGCGGGCCGTCTTTGGCGGCGAAGGTCCGCGTGGATGTGACGATGCGGCCGCGGGCGTCGTAGGTGAACTCGACGCTGCCGGCGTCGTCGTCGACGCGCGCGAGCTGGCCGCGGGCGAACGGGCCGCTGCCGTCGTAGTGATGGCGAACCTCGCCGACCTGCGCGCCTGCGGAGCTGTAGGCGCGTTCATGCAGGAGACGGCCGAGCGGGTCGAAAGCCCAGGTGACGCGCGCGCCGGTCGCGTCGATGCGCTCGGTGATGCGGCCCGTTCGATCGAAGCGCTGGCGCAGTGTGCCGGCGTCGGGCGAGTCGATCTGCGTGAGGCGCCCGGCGCCATCGCGGGTGAAGGTCGTGATGTGGCCAGCGGGGTCAATGGTGGCGGCGAGGCGGCCCACGGCGTCGTGGGCGTAGGCGTGGACGATGGTGCGATCGGCGAGGAGCTGCTTGCGCGCGAGCGTGTGGCCGAGGCCGTCTTGCTCGCTGCGTTCCGGGGTGTCCTGGTATGGAGGTGCGGGGTGGAGATCCTCGTGATCGCGGCGCTCGGTCCACAGGGGGCCGTAGGTGGTGGCGGTCTCGCGGCCGTCCTCATCGCGCGTGAAGACGACGCGGCCGAGCGCGTCGGCATGGGTCACGCTGCGGGGCCAGGTGCTAGCGAGCTCGACGGTGGCGCCGGGGGCCAGCGCGGCGGCGGGGAGGGGCTGGCCTTCGACCTGTTCGGCGACGGCGCCCGCGTCGCTGTAGATGCGGGCCTCGCTCAAGATCGCGGCGGTGCCGGTGTCGTCCTGCGTGACGCGAAGGCGCGGGCGGCCGAGGCCGTCGAGGTGAGCGGCGACGATATCGACGTCCGCCTCG